>Ga0207756_100069_pt1 | contig 115611 bp, 145 predicted proteins | sample A23M1SouthBayCA_FD_187748 | JGI IMG/M metagenome (GOLD analysis project Ga0207756, IMG submission 187748) | Aerobic enrichment media microbial communities from Eden Landing Ponds, California, USA - A23 M1 (3) (SPAdes) | ecosystem: Environmental > Aquatic > Marine > Unclassified | place...
AGGACACCCAGCCACAGAAGTTTGCCGCGATGGAGGCTCACTACGAGACGGGGCAGGCCGACCTACACCTGCTCGCGTTTCCGAAGTCACCTGAGGCACTCACCGACCCGCGAGCCGAGAACCTCGTCACCGTGAGCCTTCCCGCAGTCGGGTCGTTCCTCGCCAGTGGCGGGGACTTCGACGCCGAGGTCATCGGACTGAACGAGTACGGGGAGAACCCCCCGGTAGCACTCGTGTTCTGGTCGTTCCGTTTCATGGTCGGGCTCGGGTTCTTGTTCATCGGGCTCGCGCTCTGGGGCGGGTTCCTCATGTACCGAGGCCGGTTGGTTGACAGCACGCGCTACCTGAAGGCGATGATCGCTGCATCGCCGTTCGGCTACGCTGCGTTGCTCACCGGCTGGTACGTCACCGAGATCGGTCGGCAGCCGTGGGTCATCCAGGGCGAGCTCAAGACGAGCGAGGCGGTGTCATCGACGCTCACCGGGGCCGAGGCGACACTGACCCTGGTCGGGTTCGTCGTGCTCTACGTCGGGCTGGTGCTGACTGCGCTGTACATCCTAAAGTGGCTGGTCCGGGAGGAACTCCGGTCACTCGGCGTCCGAGAGTCGAGTGGTGGCCGCTGGCACGGCCCGATTCCGTGGGTGAGTAGCGATGACTGACCCGCTATTTCCCGTCGACGCGTACCTCGTCGAATCGCTGCCGGAGATATGGTTCGGCGCCGTGCTGTTCGCGTTGGGGATGTACGTCGTCCTCGACGGGTTCGACTTCGGTATCGGGATGCTTTACGCGACCCGGTCGGACGAACGCGAGCGGGAGACGTTCCTGGCGGCGTTCGGACCGGTCTGGGACGCGAACGAGGTGTGGGTCGTCGCCTTCGGGACGATGCTGCTAGCGGCGTTCCCGCGCGTGTACTCGCGCCTGCTGGCGGATAACTATCTGCTCGCGCTCGGGTTCGTCGTCGCGTTGGTGTTCCGCGGCCTCGGTCCGGAACTCCGCGAGCAGCGCGACAACGAGCGCTGGAAGCGCTACACCGACTACGCGTTCATCGGCGGGAGCGTGTTCGCGCCGCTCCTGTTGGGGATGCTCGCGGGGCGCTGGCTGTTCGGCGGGGCCACGCTACCAGTGGCGTTGACTGGCGTCGGCCTGGTCGCCGTCTCGATAGCCACGGGGGCGGCGTTCCTCGCAGCCAAGACCGAGCCCGGTCTGGCATCGGAACTGCGAGCGTACGGCATCGGTGCGACACTGGCGTACCTTGGCGGTGTGGTCGTGCTGCTGGGAACCGTCGTGCTAACCGATGCGGACGGCGGTGCCGACGCGGTGTTCTCGCTGCCCGTCGCTGCAGTCGTCGTTCTCTCGATCGCCGTCGGGCTGGGCGGGAGCGTACTGGCCAGACGCGGCCGGTACCGAGCTTGGCTCGCGAGCGCGCTGGCGCTGCCCACACTGTTGACGATCTTGGTCGCAATTCTGCTGTACCCGACGATTTATCCGCCGACTGGGCTGTTGGTTAGAGAAGCGGTCGTGTCGCCACTAGCGCTGAACCTCGTGACCGTCCTCGGGTTTCCGGTCCTGCTGCTGGTACTGTGGTACTTCAAGTTCCTCTACGGCGTGTTTAGCGGCCCAATCGAGGGTGAGGGCTACGGGGGGTAACCTCACCAACCTCTCGTCGTTCCATTCTCCGCTCAGTACTGGTGACTCTCCGATCGGGGATGTGTACGATATGATGGAATCACATCCTCGTGATAGTGTATTTCTCTCGGTGTCACACATCACCAGTGTCGGCAACTGGAACGCGACAGAGCGTATCGGCTTCGGACTGCCGAGGACCGCATTGTGTCGCAGTTTGTCGAGCAGACACTCTAGCTGGGGCCATCGAAGGGGGGCAGTTCCATATGCATTGAGACGGCCAGTCTCAACTACTGCGAACCTGTGAGTTGTTGAGATGATGGGTCTCAACTACTGCGGCTTCCGATCACAGTGGGGCCCACTACTGTAGTTCTTCAACGAGAGCAGCAACCGCCTCGTCAACGAGGGCACTGTCAAGACGGCCCTGCCAGAAGTCAATGTCTTCGCAATCTATCGATTGGACGCCCCACGGGACGATCCGACTCTCATCGGGTGTCCCACCACGAAGCCAACTCTCCCCGGGAATGTCGATGAGACCGTCCATCCAGGATTTCGACGTCAACGTCAGCGCGATATACTGCTCGCCGTGAAACGGCTGTCCCTCGTGATTCGAGAGGATAAGCTACGGCCGAGCGTCCTCCGCACCCAGTTGGTTGTTGAACAGCGCCGTTGCTCGCTCGTAGCCGCTGTATCCGTCGAGGCGTTCGGCGTCGTCAGTTATCGCCCAGTACGTCGCTTTGTGTTCGACCAGCCCACGATCCTTCAGCCGCGAGAGCGCAGTGCTGACTGCCCCTTCGTCAACGCCGATCTGGGAGGCGATTTCGCGGGCCTTGAACGCCCGCTCCTCGTTAGTGGCGAGGAACCCGAGAACCTGATCCGGGACGGAAAGATCCACGAGCTCGTCTTCGCTTGTGTTCTCGAAGGTATCTCGGTCGATGGACATCGTTGAATGAGGGTACGTCATCCGCTGTAAAGAGTGTTAGGAGTGAAAGCTGCGAAACCACTGAAGGGGAAGTCATTGCTGACCCCGAGGTGGTTCGGGAACCGTATGCATTGAGAACGACTGGTCACACTACTGGTCGAACTACGGTCATATAGTGGGTATCCGTATGCGGGCCAAGCGTAGAAGGAGGTCTGGGCGAGACGCCGGAAGACAGAGCGACGCGAGCAAGGTGTGCATACTATCTAAATCTGCCAGTAGTTGAGATGTGCCAGACGATGTTGTGGACACCATCGTCACCACACCACTCTAGAGCGGACAATACGCGGAGGACATCGTCGAATCACGTTCGGCTAAGGGGAGTCAGTCGACGACCATCTCTACCATAGAACGAACCTCAGATTCGATTGTTGAGAATTCGCTCGCGTCCCATTCAAACCGTTCTTCGACGCCGACATCGGTAAACCGAAGCGAGACACGAATACCGCGGTCAGGATCGTGCTGGAGGAGTGCCAACGCGTACGCCAGCATCTGGGGTCGATAGTGGCTAGCCAGCTTGGTCGTTGAGGTCGACGACAGGTCGTTCGTCTTGTAATCAATAACGTGATACGCGTCCGGGGTAACCAGCAGCCGATCGATATCACCGACGATCCGCGATGCACCAATTCGGGCGACCACAGAGTACTCATCGTAGATCGCCTCGAGCGGACTATCGGCCTCTACTTGGTCGACAAATTCGACTGCATCCGTGGCATGGTCAACAACGTCGCGGAGGTCACTCTCTGTCGGCTCTTCCCCGGCCATTCCACTCAGACGCCGAACGAGCGCTGGCCACTCGTCTCTAGGTGGACGGAGTTCGTTGATCCGGTGGACAACCGTCCCGAACGTTGTTGGGCTCAGGCCCACCGACTCCTCACGCTGAGAGTGACTGTGACTGTCTGTAGACGCGTCCGCTACCGCATTCACGAGCGTCGTGGCCGCGATCCGTTTCGCCGGCGCTAGCGACGGCGGTGACGGAATCGATATCTCCGGTGCAGGATCAACAGCGTCGTCGTCGGTGTGCCAGTCTACTGGGCGCGGCGGCCTGCGAACGGTATAACTGGCCCCAGCCATCTCGCCACGGGCCTGTCCATCCCGAATCGCCTCGGCGACGAGTGCTCCATCGAGGAGGGCTGGCTGTACCCAGTCGCGCCACCTGTCTACATCGTCGAAGGCAGCAGGCTCCCCGAGTTCGATTGCACCGGACTCGTCGACGTCGATGTCGTGTGTGCCGCAGAGAAGGAGGTGATCCCGTGTTCGTGTACACGCAACGTAGAGGAGCCGTTTCGACTCCGCCCGCTCCTGTGGACGAGACTGTCGGTCGGCGTACTCGTGGACGGCGGTCTTCTCGATCGAGAACGCATCGCCGGGATTCGGTCCACCGACCGCCGGCACCGGCGGCGCGTCATCAGTACCGTCCACGAGTCGAACGTACCCGTGGTCGTCAACGGAGCGACCGAAGTTGAGGTCACTCCCGAGATCTGGGACAGTGACGATCGGGAACTCGAGTCCCTTCGCTGAATGGATCGTCATAATCCGAACGCCCTCGGCATCACCCGGAATATCTGCCTCCCCCTCACGGGGGTCGATCTCGGCTTGGCGGTCGATCCGGTGGAGCAACCCCGCAGCGGTATGAACCCCGTTCTCGCTCCAGGTGCGGACCTGGTCACGGAACTTCTCGACGTTCGCAACGGCTTGTCGACCGCGTTCGTCAGCACTCACGCTCGCCAGATACCCGGTGTCGTCGATCACTCGGGACAGCAGGCGGTTCCACGGGAGGACACCATCTTCGGACGGCGTCGCACAGCCACTCAGGGTCCGCCACGTCGAAAGGAGGTCGAACGCGTCCGACAGCTGCGGGTCGTCTGTTTCGGCAAGCGCATCCCAGACTGAATCGGCCTCTGCGACCGCCGGCGCGAGGCGATCATCTGCGAATCCGAACAGCGGCGACCGAAGCACCCCATAGAGGGAGACATCGTCCTGTGGATCACCCAGTACTCGAAGCAGGTTCGTGAGGGCCTGGACCTCAGGCGTATCGTAGAACCCGACGCCACCGACGACAGTGTAGGGGATGTCGTACTCCTCGAGGGCGCGCTGATACCGGTCGAGATGCGTTCGCCGGCGGAGCAAGATTGCCGTGTCGTCGGGGGTGGCCTCACGATGAACACCTGTGTCAGGGTCTTGGACTTGCGGCGGATCGTCGAACAGGTGTGTCAGTCGAGCAGCGAGCGCTTGTGCCTCCGCCTCGATGGTGTGGTCGAGCGCGCCTTCGGCGACCGGGTGGTCGTCGCCGAAGAGCTCTGCCGCCGTGTCAGCGTCGTCGGGGACAGCGAGATACTCGACGCTCCCGTTCAGACCCTCGATATCCTCAACACGGTCGCGCTGCGTGGTCAACTCCTGCGGTGGTGCTTCGTACGGTTCGTGGGTATCATCTTCCGGCTGGAACAGGTACTCGAAGAGCTCGTTCAGGAACGATAGCGGCTCGTCCAGCGTCCGGAAGTTCCCGGAGAGTTCAAGCGCGGTGGGACTCTCGGCAGCGCTGTTGGGAACGTCGTCAACCCCACGGGCTTCATTGACGGTCTGGAGTTCTCTGCGCGCATCCCCGAACGTCGTCACGTCGGCGCCACGGAATCCGTAGATACTCTGTTTCTCGTCGCCGACCAGAAAGACGTTCGACGCCGTCTGCTCGTCGACGCCCGTGAGGAGTTTGACTAATTCCCACTGGCGCGGGTCCGTGTCCTGGAACTCGTCAACCATCACGGCCGCAAACTGCTCTCGTAGCCGCTCCGTGACGGCATCGTTAGCTCGCAAGAACTCGAGCGTCGTCTCGATCACGTCAGGAAAGTCGAGCGTATCGCGGCGGTCCTTCTCGGCAGTGTAGGCTGCGAGGACATCGTCGAAGACTCGCATCAGGGCGAGCGCGTAGTGAGCGCTATTCGCTTCCAGTTCTCCCGGCGTCGTCTCGACTGCATCGGCGTGCGGTTCGACGGCCGCGATGACTGCGTCGATGGCGTCCTTTAGATCGTCGTAGACATCACCGTATTCACCCCAATCGTCCCGATCGCCGACGACGTACCCCGAACTGCTGTACAGACCACCGTTCTTCTTCTCACAGGCCTCGTATAGCTCAAGGATTGCCCGCTGACAGTCGCGGGAATCGCTTTCCTGGGGGCCGTCAGGGAGTGTCGTCGCGACCTCGGTAAGGGTCCGGTAGGCCCGAAGGCCGTCCTCGTCGGCGATAGCGCCCTCGCGGTCGACGCGGCCCGCGACCGTGCGTAGCTGCTCGAGGAGTCCCTCCGCATACAGGGTCTGTCGAGCGTCGGCAACGTCGAGATCACAAACAACCTCCCAGCAGATATCGACGTAGTCGTCGACGTCGAGTCGGTTGAGATTGCTGAGTACACGATGCATCCGGTAACCCTGTTTGAATTCTTGCTCCATCGGAAGCACCTTACCGCTCGCCGGCGCGGAAAGACTCGCCATCGAGACCGGCATCGGGCTTGCAGGAGCTCGCGGCCTTAACCAACGAAAATCGAGACTACTCGCAGGATGTTGGTTAATCGACGGCCAGCACTGGCCCTACTCGAACATAGAGCGTCGCTTGTCCGATATTCAAGCCTGAGTTGTCCGGATACATGAACCAAGAGTGAGTTTTGATACGATGTCCAACGAAACAGACCCGGCCAGCAAGAAACGCCAAGCCCAGATTTCGACGGCCGACGACGGCGAGCCGATCGGTGTCACCATCTTTCTCGCCTCGGAGCAACTCCGAGCGCTCGGTGTCGACCCCGTGGAAACGGACAAGGTCACATATTCCGTCGACGCAGAGTCGGAGCAGGTCATTATCGAGTCAGAAAACACCGAGAGCGGGGAGTAGCAACGCCCGCAGTGGGAGCAGTCTACCACTCCTTTCTTGGAATTCGAATCTACTCCGCAAAGTCTCGATATCGTCCCGCCCGCGTTGTCGGGCGCTACTCCGGCCTAGGAATTTCTCGACGACCACTCTGAACACACTCCCAGCAGGGGAACTCCTCGTCGAGGTGTTCACAGCCAGGAGTGGGTTCCTCTTCGGGCAGGTCTTCTTCGGGTAGTTCTCTCGTCTTCGTGCCGCCGTCCGTGAGCGCCTGTACCTCCGTCGCCGATTCAATAATTGAAGGACGAATGGCAACTCCGACACGGTGTTTGCACGCTTCCTCGGCGTGTTCGTCCGCAGGGCATTCACAGGAGACGGGGAGGCCATCCTTGATGGTGACTCGGTACTCGTGATTTTCGGGGTCGGCATGACTCTCGTTTCGGACGAGGACGTTCCCCTCGTGAAGGGAGAATTGGAACGCTTCGTACTGCGCTCGTTTGAGAATACGTTTCGACGGGTCAAGTTCTGCGAGTGGAATTGAGTTCGACATAGCGAGTGCGGGGGAACCCCGCACCCCTCAGGGGTCGATAAAACAGGCGGCATTGCTGGGTCCTACATCACGAGGAGTCAAGCAAGCCGGGGAGCTTCTTTTCAAATAGACGCTCAAGGACGAGCCAGAGAACCTCAGTCGGTGCCTCTTTCGAAATAGTGGCACGTTCGTGTTCAGGTTCGCAGTCGCCGGGTGACGAATACTGGAAATGGACAGGCCCGAGCTCTGGATGGTCGTCATCACGATGCCAGCCACAATCGAATCCGAGATTCGGGTCCGCGTAGTGGATGCGATACTGTTCATCTTGGTCGGCAAAGCGCCACTCGACATCCAACGTTGGTGCTTCGGGACCACTCGGAGGAATGACTCGATTCGGGTCGATCTGTGTTTGCAGGGACTGCTTGACGATACTGTTTGGCTCGTACGTCACTGTCGTAACGGTCGGATAGCGTTGCAAAACGTCCTTGAGTCCCTCGTAGACAGTAGGATCAATGGTTCCCGAGAGCCCCATCCGTTAGGCAGAAATGGTATCGCGTTCGCTGGCCCAGTCATACTCGTTGACGGCCGCCCGGACGATTTGAATCCGATCCGCGAGGTGTTCCCACTCGCTCGCTATCTCGCGGCGTTCCGCAATATCGTCTGCTTCAGTGAGGTCCGCGATACTCGCACGGAGTTCACTCGGGCTCGAAACGTCGTAAGTGGCTTTCCAGTCCGCAATCTTCGTTCGCATCTCAGCAAGCACATCGGTGAGCTCTTCCTGGTCGTGTTCGCGCTGGAGGACGGCGATCTCCCGATAGGTCGCCATCAACTGGTCGATACAGTAGAGCGTCCGCTCGCCTCGCTCTATCGTTCGGAGCACATCGTCCTCGACGAGCTGGTCGAGATACTTCTGTGCCGTCTGGACGGAAACCCCCGTCTCGTCGGCCATCCACGCCGCCGTGCGGGGCTCGCGGAGCGTTCGTGCCGCAGCACGGACCCGTTCTCCGCGCGTCATTCCATCATCTTGGTCCTCGGGCATACCCGTACGGACGTGCTTATTACACATATATCTACTGGGCTTAATATATATTTCAAGAGCCTTGTGCTCTAAAGACCTACTCCTCCTTGACGCGTGGCGTCCAAATGAGGAGTTCCTCGCTATCGGCCTGCTCAACGACTTTCCGTTCGAGATAGCCAAGCGCTTGCGTGTGCGAGAAGACGTCTCGGTCAATCATATCGCCGACAGCGTCTTTGACTCCCTCGAATTCACCTTTCGCATAGCCATCACCCACTGGTTCACGTTGGTACCACCGCACGGTTCTAATGGCGCCATTCCCGACAGTGGGGTCGTTCTCGACTGATTCCGCTGCGTACTGCATCCCGAACCAGAGGGTTCGATAGGCCGTTACGTGGAACTCCAAGTCGACGACGTAGAACGCTTCGTGGTGGAGGTAGTCAAGGTGGTCCCGAAGGATGGTATCGAACTCGACGTCGATTGCGATTGGATCCGGTTCCACCTTCGTTGAGGGGCGCTCCTCTGTGTACTCGCTCCTGTCGAGTTCGACGTTACTCACGAGGAGATCGCGGAAGTACGCTCGTAAGCCGTCGTGTTTCGTCTCGTCTCCGAAGGGTGCGTCTTCGGTGAGCTCGTGTTTGAGTCTGAGATTGAGTGCGCCCCAATGCGAGTAATGGAGGTTGTACTGTCCGTCCGGTCGCTTGTATGCGATGAGTGCTCTGTGTCCCATTTCGAATCTGCGAGGTGAGATGCCCCGCACCCTTCAGGGGGCGATAAAATATAGCAGGAGGCGCACCTTTCGAAGCCGAGTCAGAGATGGCCTGTCGCTTTACGCCACGGTTGCGAGCACGCAAACGTCGTCGTCCGCGTAGGCCTCATGCTATGTGCGAACGCCCTTTTCTTGGAGGAACGTATCAGTTTTAGAGTCTGTTAGAGGATCCAAAACTGAGAATGTCGGAGATTAGCCTCAACCCCGACACTCGGAATACAACCGGCGGAGTACTAACCCGGCCAGAACGCGAAGTACACGTATGTCCGATGTCCCTCCCAGCGTGGCGGCCCTAATCGGGATGATAATCGTCGCTCTCGTACTGTGGATGGGGATAGACGTGGTCGCGGAACTCCCCGTTGTCCGCGGGACCTTCGCGACTACTGGTAAGGAACTCCAAGAGGACTTTCTCGACGCAATCGGTCTCGGCAAACTCGCTATGGGGGTCACTACAGTCGCAATTGGAGCACTAATCGCTATGGCTGCTCGTGGAGGGAGATAACCGGGTTAATCGATTCTGACGAGGTATTCGATACCGGGTCAGCAGTGAATATCTTGATATACTCACGACAAAAACGCTGAAGCGTGCAAGAACAGCAAGAAACGCCTCTGAAAGAGCTACTCATCTATCTCTTCTTTCGGCACCACACGTACATCTTTCTCGTTGTCTTCCTCTTTGCTCCAATCGCGATCGCAGTCGCGAACTTCGTCACAGACCTCAGTATCTACCAAAACATGATGCTGGGTATTGGGTGGACACAAGCCGTCATCACGGTATTTCTGTCGTTCAAAATATTCGAAGTCAGCAAACGCGACTCCGAACTTCCCGACCTCGCATACAGAATCGAGGACGTCGAGGATGTCGGATCGCCCTTCGAGAACCACTTCGTGGTTCGATGTACGGTTCGATTCACTAACCGGTCGTACGGTCGGGCAAAAATCACGGATATCGACCTCAATGCACAGTTCGATGAGTACCTCTTAAGGGAGCACAAAATTCCAGGCAAGGGAAAGATTGCACACGGGTTCCCAGAGGGACGACCCAGTCCGACAGTTCTGGATAAAGGCGAGTACGTTGATGTGATGTTCCAAATTAACGGATTCAACTACCTCGATTCAGTTAGCCTGGAGATTACAGATGAAAAACTGGGGACACAGGAGTGCCAGTTGTTGGTATCGGACATCAGCAACCGCTTGGCCATGCAGCGCTGGCATCAAGAATCAGAGGATGAGACTGAAGATCCACCCGCGAACTGAAAAAGGACCCCCGCCGTTACACCCTGAGTCCAAATTCTGACCCGGTTATGTCGCTCCTTGTCGCATCTCTGGGAGTCTTCTCTGCCTGTTCACTGCAGAATCATATCACAGTACGATTAACGTGTAATGGGGACTCTCGAAACAGTCGTTATTCAGCTAGCAGTACAGGCACTCATCGAATTCGGCAAGTGGATTCTAAAACAGGTATCCCAAGGACGTACTACTAAGACGGGAGAAAAATAACAAAAGAACAATAAATGAACTCATATCGTCTCCCGAAGCGTGATGGCGACATAGACAAACAGCGCGAGGAAATCAATCGAATCCTTGCTGAATTCGATGATCCGGGGGAGTATGCGGTGTACACTCTTCGTTGTGAAACACCAGACTCGCAGCAGGACGTAATCGAGCGCCTCGATGAATACTACGATATTACTGATGAGGATACGCGAGATTATCGCCCGATGTGGACGAAACGTATCGAGTATGCCGACGAGTTCTACTACGTTGGGATGACAAACGACCCAGCACAACGCCTGTTAGCGCATGTGAGGGGTATTTCTAGTGCTGCGCTCGTCACAACTGAGTTCCCGCCCCGGGAACTGGTGAGCATCGAATGGTATCCGGATGAGGAGTCAGCAGAGAAGGGAGAATCGGAACAGAGCCGCAACTTGGACGACTACGACTTGACTGTAAATCTTGTCCGCGGAATCGTTCCCAACTATGGGTTGGCATTGCCTGGATGGGTAGAACTGCAGGCGAATGAACTTCTAGAACAGCACAACCCCCTCAGAAAAAGACAGGTCTACGACGCGTGGCTGAGTCAGATACGCACAGATGTGAACTTTGAGCACAAATCAGACGAGGAAGAACGTGCATACCGTGAATGGCTGGAAAATAACGACGGTCCAGACAATCCAGAAAGAGTTTTCGAAACTGAACAACAGGTAATCGAATACGGCGAGGAACTGGATGAAAGAGTAGACGATATGGCTCAGGAAATCAATGAGATTCACCGCAATATTGTGAACGCGGAGTGCCGACCGATTCAGGTCGCGTATTCAATGTGATTTCTCCTCGGTCTCGACTCTCCCACAGCCCTAACTCCAACACGAGTCTCGTCTCTCCGTCCACCTCAACCCGAGCTCTATCAACCGCCCATCCCAAATCATAAACTGCCTGTATCACGTCTTTATCGGCCTCAAGCGTGCCCTCTTCTCGACGCACCATACTCGCTCGAGGTCCATCCTCATCCGACTCTTGGAACGACACCGTCCAGTCTTCGATGCTGTCGTCGTGCAGGAATAGACAGAGTGTAAGAGCGTCAATAGTCCCGGGGGAAGGAAAAATTCGCCATCCTCTCGCTCCCTGAGCTCCTCAGGCACCTCCAGCATCTCCATCGCTGCTGGCTTCGGCGGTAGTCTGCTGTCCTCAATCGAGACCTCCTCTTCAGTAGGGATATACGTTCTCACCAGAACGCCTTTTCAGGACCTAATAATCCATTATAAATCGAAATTATGTTCTAAATCGTGTGCAGGAGTGGTGTCGGAATTGTATGGACAAAGTTCAACTCTCCCCCAGTAGATGCTGATTTGATGACAAACTGGGGGAAGGAACTTGCAATGCTCCTTGTATCGGTACTCGCGGCAGCCTACCTTGTTCCGAACCTACCGTCACTACCATCGAACGGACTCCTCGGCGTCATTCAGAATCCCAGCGTACTTGCTGTGCTTTTCGCTCTGCTTATTTTCCTCGTACTGCGCGGACTCTACACAGGTATCACTCGGGCGTTCCAAGACTCGCAATTATCTAGGGGTGTCGGAGCGACCAGCTCTCGCAGCCCGCCGAGCAACGAGATCTATCGTATTGACATTAGTTACCTTGGTGTCGTGTGGCGCGCACAAAACGGGTACAACCGACGTAGTGGGAACTATACCTATGTGCATGATCCGATGTGTCTGAAGTGCCTCACGGAACTCGACACGAAAACCAGGCGGAAGTACGTCCTTTGGACCGCTAAACAATGGCGGTGTCCATCATGTGGGTACACGACAGCGAAGGGGTCGCGGAGTGATAGTCGTCCACGCAAGAGCGTGGAGAGAATCGTTGAAGGGGAGCTAGCGGATAGGGTAGCGCAGTTGGCCGGGGAGGAGAGTCTCAAGGATGTCGAGGGCGGATCAAGTGCAGAAGACAGGGATTACAAAGTGGTGAACGATCACTTAGACAACCGTGAAGCACGTAAGTTATTGAATTAAACCCCTTCGAGCGACTCAGAGGACGTCTAGTCGGTTCTCTATTGTCGAGGATAAACTGTTGGGATGACTCTCACAGACTCCCAAAAGATGAACCGGAGTCCTACGGTCTGTACTTCCCGGCACCTGATGTGAGTATCTGGAGAGGTGTTTGAGCCTAACTCGCCTGTCAGAGTGTGCGGAACCGCAACCGTACCTCGAGGTTGTCGGGGAGCATGGCGAGACTGACGTAGTACTCGCCGAACCCGGAAATATCAACGGTGGTGCGGAGTGGCGCGGCAACCTCTGAGGAGTTCGATTCGTTGAAACTCTCGATGCGCTCATCACGGTACACGTACCGTGTGAAGATGTCCTCGCCGGTGTCTCGGTTCATCAGGTCAACGCGCACGCTCCGTCCCTGTTCCACCTCGACCAGCAACTCCACTTGGTCGCCCTCCTCCAGCTCCCCAATCAATGCCTCCTCGACATCGCCTGTTGTAGTGTACGTCTCGTCGTGTTCCCAATTCGTCCCGCCACCACTGCTCCCGGACCCATCATTATCGCCGCCGCTGCTCGAACATCCGGCAATCGCGGTCGCTACCCCCACCCCAATACCCGCAAGAACCTCTCGGCGGTGCATACCAATGCCATAGACTATGCGTGGTTAATAATTGTCACCGGAACTTCGCACATCTCACCGCACCTCTGGTGCATAGCTCTCGCTCGGCTCAGGGGGCTGTTCCGGATCCAACTCTCCCTCACTAATCCCATATTCCTTCATAGTCTCGTTCAACACCGGGTCAATTTCTCTTAATGCCTCCCCACACGCCGTATCTACCTCCCCCGCGAGATCCTCAATCTCACCCATCAGCTCCGGAATTTCATCCCGCAACGGAACAACCTCCTCCTTCCACTCGTCCCATAACGACGGCGTCTGACGGTTCTCGCCGTCATCCACCTTCAACGCCAGCACAGCAAAGTCCCTCACACGCTCAGACCCACCTTCGAACCCATCTAACTCCGCAAGAATCAGTCGTTGCATCTCATACACAGCTTCTTGGTAGACATCCGAATACTCACCGACCGCTTGATACACGTCATAATTCACCCCGTTGTCAATGTCAAGATGCGCAGTAAAACGTGGAATCGTGTGTTTCCCATACCCCGGATTCACCTCGTGAAACGACCGGTAGAAACGCTCGCCAATTTGAGTTTGGTCCGGTCCGTGCCACTGGGGATTACCACTCTTCAACACCCTTCGTATACGTCGAATATCCTTCCTCAGCGGTAACAACGCCAACTCTAATCGTTCGATAACGTACGGGCGGTTTTCATGTCGTTCGCGAACCTCGATGTCACGACGCATCTGCGACACCATGCCGTAGGTGAGGAACACGTACCCGAGCGTAGCGATTGTCAACACACCGTTCATAACTAACCCCGCGCCGTTCATCGTGAGTATCCGCAGCTGGGCCGCGACGATAATCCCGAAAACGAGGAGTATCGCCCCACCGATGACTACTGCTGTTTGCCCTGTCGAGAGACCGTTCTTGAGTGAGAAATCCATAATTTGTCCATAGCGCTTCACTGCTGGAGTTATCCTATAGGATATTGAACGTTTGTTCGTCACCTTCTTCCCAGGGTTCTGTCTTCGCTTTCTTCAATGTCTTCCGTGTGTTGGGATGCAAGTTGCCAAACACGAAAGTTCGGTAGTTCTATTCTACCTCCGGATTTCATCGGAAGCTAGGAGGTCACGCTTCACCGGCAACACTCAGGTGCGCGCTCACGCCATATTGTCCTCCGCACCAAGTTGTTCGCTGAATAGCGCGGTTGCCCGTTCGTAGTCGGTGTGATTTTTGAGGCGCCAATCCTCGTCGGCCCTACCCCCGGAGCGCCTCGATATCGACTGCTTTCCGAATCTCGCCTCGCCGACTTCGAATCGTGTTCGCCGAGACGTGGGCCGCCTCCGCTACGGCCGCCTGTGTCACTGGCTTCGGGTCGGCCACCTGCGACGCGATATACACACACGCCGCCGCGACGCTCGACGGCCGTCCACCGCCAGTAGTCTCCTTCGATTCAACTGTATCCACGAGACGGCGCGCAAGTCGCCGCGCTTCAGGAGCCAGTTCTCCCTCAGAAGCGAGTTTCGGCATAAAGTCGCTCGGTGTTCGAAACTGCGCTTCGAGGTCGAGTTCGATGTTCAACACCTGGTAGGCATTCCTGAGTTTCTGCAGGGGACACCGCGCGTGTTCTGCGAAGGCCTCAATCTGTCTCGGAAGCCCTGCACACCGACACGCTGCATAGAGCGTGCCAGCCGTGAACGCGTCCAACGAGCGCCCCACGAAGAGGCCCTTCCGTTGAGCTGCCCGGAAGAGTTCACACGCCCGCTCCCACATCGACTTCGGGGTATCAAGGGCACCGTGCAGCCGACGGATTTCGGCGAGCCCGTACATCTCGTTTCGCTCCTGCTTCGAGTCGAACTGTGCCCGACTGTGTTCCCGTCGTTGGCGATGGAGGCGTCGCCGTTTCTTTCCCGAGAGTTGCTTCCCACCCGCATCGTGCTTGTAGCCGATGTTCGTCGAGAGGCCTCTATCATGACGCGTCGTCGTCCGCGGCGCTCCGACACGCGACTTTGACTCTGTATCGTCCTCGAACGTTCGCCACTCCGGCCCGTGGTCGATGCGTCTCTCCTCAACGACCAAGCCACAGTCCTCACAGGCTCGCTCGCCGCCATCCGCTCTAATGCGCCCATCGCATTCCGGGCACCTCGTCTTGTTTGGAAGTTGGTTGCCACTCTGCTCGTCGAAGGTCTGAGTGTAGACACGCGACATGAGATTTCTCCACGGGACATCTCTGAAGGCGCCCCGCACCCATCAGGGGCCGATAAAACTCGCAGCAGCGGTGCTAGTGGACTGTCGAGAGACTCGTCAGTTAGGTAGTAACCCGAACTATAGAAGCGCGCGCAACTCGTTCAGTCCGAACAGCGACCAGGTATCGTCAACGTCGTCGGCAAGCCCATCAACGAACCCGCTTTTCGAGAACAGCGAGAGCAAGGAAACAGCCATACAGATGGGTCCGTCGAGGACCAGCCGAATGCCTACCTTGTCGTGACCTACTACACGACAAGTACCCGCGGCGGGAGCTATCCTCTTACGCCCCGAGTCCCATGGCCTCGATTTGCTCCTGGTAGCGATTCCGGATAGTGACCTCAGTGACTTGGGCCACATCCGCAACCTCGCTTTGGGTCTTTTTCTCGTTGCAGAGCAGCGAAGCCGCATAGATAGCGGCCGCCGCGAAACCGGAGGGTGACTTTCCGGAGAGTAATCCTTGTTCAGCGGACGTGTCGACGATCTCGCGCGCTTTTGAAGTGACTTCCTCCGGGAGGTCCAGTTCGGAGGCGAACCGCGGGAGATACTCCTTGGGGTCAGTCGGTTGGATCTCAAGTTTGAGCTCCCGGGAAGTATATCGATAGGTACGACCAATCTCCTTCTGGTCAATCCGAGAGACGTCCGTTACTTCCTCCAGCGTCCGCGGGATGCCCTCTTTCCGACAGGCCGCGTACAGGCAGGCAGTGGCGACGCCCTCAATCGAACGCCCCCGAATCAGGTCCTCGTTGAGTGCGCGCCGATAGATGACGGAGGCAACCTCGCGAACGGAGCGGGGAACACCCAGTGCACTGGCCATCCGGTCGATCTCAGAGAGCGCGAACTGGAGGTTGCGTTCGCCGGCGTCCTTCGTGCGGATGCGCTCTTGCCACGTACGGAGGCGCTGCATCCGGTTTCGCTTCCGCGAGTCGAGCGACTGGCCGTAGGCGTCCTTGTCCTTCCAGTCGATCTGGGTGGTCAAACCCTTATCGTGCATCGTCTGCGTCGTCGGCGCACCCACCCGACTCTTCTCGTCGCGCTCATTGGAGTTGAACGCGCGCCACTCCGGCCCACGATCGATCTGGGCGTCGTCGAGGACGAGCCCGCAGTCTTCACAAATACGCTCGCCTTGGTCAGTGATGATATTCCCCGAATCGCATTCCGGACACTGATGGGTCGATTCCTCTTCGTCGACTTGTTCGGTCGGGTCACTGGTTTGTTCTCGGATTGACTGTTCCATTTTCGTAGGACAGGTGGCTCACTAACTATAGGTCTTCAGGTGGGACCCTGTGGACCGCTTCGCGACGGATTCCGGGTTCAGGCTCCAGGACCTCCAAGACGCGGTTGAGGAAGCTGACGACGTCGACGACCAGATTGCGCCCGTCGCGTGGGGTGGGGCGAAGGACTACAGCCGGACGGATAACGCCGCCGTCGTCACCGGCGCCGCAGGCGCGAGTGCAGCGGCTGCGAGCTGTGCCGGTGCGGGTGCGGCCGGCGCCGCAGGCGGCGGGGCGTGCTGAGCGGTTCAGTTAGTCGCCACCCGTTAACCAACAGATCGGCAGAACGCCGCTATTTGTTGGTTAAAAAAGAAAGGAGCGTGCTCCGGAGACACTTCTATCGATTTGTTCGAGCCAGAGTAGATGAAATATAACCAACTCCAATTGCGGACACGGTGGTGTGTCTTCTCCTACGAGGGGTTTTCAATCAAGAACTAAGCGCAGCCATTGCCCCGAATGGGGCATCAAGTACGTGTTTGGCAGAGTTGTCGAGAGCGTGGTTTCACCGTTCGGGTGGGACGGCACAGACATTCGATGTGAACTGGCAGAAACTCAGGTGCCAGAGTTGACGACGTTCGCAAACACGGCGATAGGATGACGGTATTGGAACGACATCTCACAGTAGCAGTCGTATTAACCAACATAAACCCGTGTTATTTCAGAGTGTTGGTTAATATTAGCCGCATTTATCGATTAGACGATATATAGTACACACCGGATTTCCGGTGTATCGGATAGTAATCTATCGGTTAGAATTTATTTTCACCGGAAATGCGGTGTGCGTCAGGGCTCAGTATGCTCGTTGCGAGAATGAGGGACAGTGTTCAAAAATATGAACCGTTTACTCAATGGTATCGGCCAAGACATCCTTGACGACATCAGGATCTTCAAGCAGCGTGTGTTCCGTATAACTCCCTTCGGCGCTCCCGCCACTATGGCGCGATTGTTCGACAATATCCAGAAACGCGTGTTCTTTCAGGAGATCGCGAACTCGCCGAAGCGACAACGGGTCGGATCCTTCCTGGCGGCAGATCTGTTCGTAGAGATCGTAAATACGAGTGGTACGGTACCCTTGATTGTTAGGGGCAGTGTCGTCTTCACGGGCGTTGATCGATAGCATCGTCAGTGCTTGCAGAGCGTATCGCGAGTGTGGCGTCGAACCACGAATTAACTCCCGGAAGCGGTCGGTTTCGGCACGTTCGCGCGCCTGAGTTACAAACTCTTCACGAACCGTCTCAGCCTCAGTTGACTGGGCAATCTCACCAGCATAGCGCAAAATGTCGATCGCCTTTCGGGCGTCACCGTGTTCGCGCGCAGCGAGCGCTGCGGCCCGCGAAATAACGCCCTCTTCTAATACACCATCACGGAAAGCATCGCTTCGGGCGACCATGATGTCGTTGAGTTGAGAGGCATTGTACGGTGGAAAGACGAATTCGCGTTCACAGAGACTCGATTTGACCCGCTCATCCATGCGGTCCTTGTACTTGATTTTGTTACTGACTCCAATCACGCCGATCTTGCAGGACTCCAGTTTTCCAGCCTCACCGGCTCGCGAAAGTTGCATCAGAATATCGTCATCCTCCAGTTTATCGATTTCGTCAAGGATGATCAACACGACATCGTATTCGGCGTCAAGGATTTTCCACAGTCGTTTGTAGTAAGTAGCGGTGCTGATCCCTTTATCGGGAATATAGATATCCGTCTCGTCGGTGTTGACATTGCTTGCAATTGTCTGTACGGCTTGGGTTTCAGTTCCGTCTTGGGCGCAGTCAACGTAGGCGTGTGCCGCGTTAACAGCTTCCTCATCTGCAGTCTGAACGAGTCGACGAGACACGTATTTGGCACAGAGTGATTTTCCAGTCCCAGTTTTTCCGTAGATGAGGACGTTGCTTGGAGACTGACCGAAAATACCGGGATTGACCGCGTTCGCAAGTTGACTGATTTCCTCGTCTCGGCCGACAATCCGTCCCTCTTCGGGGAGGTGATTGATCTCAAGCAGCTCCTTATCCACGAAAATCGGATCCTCCCGAATGAATAAATCGTCAGACTCGGACATTCCTTCGACACCACGTTTCTGGTGAAATGGCTTGAGGCTTTCCCCGACACGCGCACACCACGTTTCCGGTGAAACTGTGTGCGAGCGTGTCTGCACTCCACGCGAAAAGGAGGTTGTTATCCACAGGAAACAAGGTCAAAACAGAAAGAATCCTCGTACGCCATCTTCTGAGAGCATAACCGAGAAGGATCAAACCGTGGGGATTCGTCCACAACAGGGATTGTTCCACTGATTCAGGTAGAACGTCGAAGCGACAAAGGTCGCTTCATTCTATAATCAGCGATAGAGTCAATGGACCATAATCGTGGCCAGGTAATAAAACTTCGTCAGACACGTAAGGAGTACGTAGGCTACTCCGTCCAAGGATCCTCGCTACAGGTTTCATCGGAAACCCGGTGTGTGTTCGACAGTATTGCGGCTCTATTTCTATAAATCCTCACCGTTAGCGGCTTTACCCATCTTCACGTTCTCTATCTCTCCCGTCGAATACTGTCCATGAAGGAGCGGCTCACATACATCGTAGTGCGTTTCACCGGAAACCCGGTGTGTGTGTGTCTATTGCTATTCGTCCCCCTTAGTCAACGACTCCACTAAGCGCCTTCGGAGCTTTGAGGATGGGGGCTTGTCCGCGAACTCGATCTCGAACCCATCAGGGTAGGCGGTAAATCCGCGCTTCGGCGTCACCGTTCCAGACTTCAGGGCGAACCGAAGGTTCCGCTGACCATGCGAACGGCGATGCCGTGAGCAGAAGGGGACTCCACGCTACCGTTTAGTTGACTCCGTGATCTGTCTCCGTCTCCGCTTCTCGTCAGCAATTAGTATGTGATCCACCGATTTTCACCGGAAACCCGGTGTGTTCTCGCGAGATACTGCTTCTCATCCCCTACGTTTAGGCTGACGCGAGTGGGAGGATGGACACTCTACTCATCGGAATTAACCGGGCCTTTGTACTTCGATGTCACCGAATCACCTTCCCGCCACTGCCAGTAGTAGTAGCGATTATCGTTGATCTCCTTGATCGTGACCGTCGCTTTGGCAGGGACGTCATCCGGGAGATCGTCCGGTCGCTCTTCGAGCTCTTCTTGATCTGCCGACTCCTCGAGACGGGCTTCTCGTTCCTTGTGCTCGGCGAGCGCTTCAGCGTACGTCGCAACATCTCGGAGCTGCTCCGGGCTCGACTCGTTGAGCGTGTTGACGATCTCCGTCGGGAGGTTCACCGGTGGGGTCGGGGGTTCGTAGGACATCGGCTACTCTCGTGTTAACCAACACAGCCCATGACTCCATAGTTTTGTTGGTTAAGACGATGAAGACGGTTCTCACGATTGCTGGCTGTAACACTACTCGAATATTCTTTATAATCTAGTTTCGTACTATGTTACACCGTGCTCCGGCGTATCGAACTCGAGGTCCTCGCCACGGTCGACCGCGGCGACACGATCTCCGAGCTCATGACGAAGCTTGACCACAGTGAGAGCTATCTCTCCCGGGCCGTCGGCAACCTCATCGAGAAGAGGCTCATCTAGAACCGAGTCATTTCGACTTTGAGGGTCGCGTTGTCGGGCCTGACCAGTAGTTCTCCATCAGATTTCGTCACTGTCCACTGAAGACACCAGAGCGCTAGTCCCTCTGCGTGATTAAGCGGTGTCTCTTCACCTGATTTGACGGCCTCAATATCCAATGCTGGAAGCCCGTCGGCATCATCAGTAATTCGGAGAACGACCGTTTCCCCATCCAAACCGGTGTTCTCGGTGGTTACTGAGACTGTGATCTCTATCTCCCCATCGTTGTGTGTCGCGATTTGTTCGACGACGTCAGCGACTGACCTCGGAAAGGTCCGTGGCGCCTCAACTACTGGGTCGTTATCACAACCGTCAAATTCGACCGTTGCACACGGTGTATCGGATTCGACGTCGCTGAGCGTCGCGTCTAGCGCTTCGTTCAGGCGAAGCCGTTCGGGTTCCGTTTCCTCGTGAGCAAGCAACCGCTTGATGCGCTGGGTGCGCGTCGAAATCGTACTGAGTTCCAATGCAGCCTCTTGGACGGTCTCCAGATCTGCCTGCGCCTCTGCGTTATCGATGCGGGACGCAGCTAGTTCAGCCCGACCGGCAATAACGTTCACCTCATTTCGAACATTGTGTCGCAAGATACGGTTTAGGACATCAACCATCTCAGACCGTTCCTCGAGGGTGGTATTCGAGGATTCGAGTTCTGCCTGCGTTTCGCGAATCTCTTCGATGCGTTGTTGCAGGGCGTCCCGTGTGGACGCGACCGTCCGATTGAGGTCGCCGAACTCATCCGGACGGTCGGTATCGAATTCGACATCGTACTGGCCGTCTTCGATCCGCTCTGCTCGGTCGGTTAGTCGGGATAGGGCTCCAGTCACGTCCCGACCGAGAACGCTGATAACACCCACGAGTGCGAGTAGTGTAAATGCAGCAATTCCCGCAATCCATTGTAGCGCTTGTCGTGTGATGACGTACGCTTCACTGGCCGATGCATGTTCAATAACGACCCAGTCGGTGTTGGGGACCGCAGCATACGCCGCAACGTACTCACCGTCCGTCTCTGCACGGTTTTCGTACGCTGGTGACTCAGTGAAGCCGGAATTCCCACGAAGGCCGCTGCTGACAGAGGAGGCGCGACGGGGGCCATTTCGGTATTGTGTGAGCGTCGCCACCGCATCATCACTAAACACGACAGTACCGTTCGAGTTGACGACTCGGGTAAATCCGCTGTCGACAGGGTGTTCGAACCGTTCGAAGACGCTTGCAGTGTCTACCTCCACGACGAGCAACTGTTCCGGTGTCCGGCGGATGGGGGAAATGAAGCCGATAACCGTCGTATCGTTCACCGCGTACGGCTTGGTCACCTGGACGTCATCGAAATCCCGAAAAGAAAACCGTTCATTCCAGCTGAGGTTTCCGACTGTTCTCCCCACCATCGTGGGATTAGTACTCGTCGCGACGGTCTGGTTCCGCCGGTCAATCACGTAGGCTCGAACGATTTCCGTGCCCTATCTGTCCTCCCGCTGTGTCTGTAGATACGCTTGAATTTCGGCTCGGTCGCCATCTTCGTAGACGGGATGTCCGGAGAGTAGCTGGGTGACGAGTCGGTTCTTCTCGCACCATTCTCTCAATTCGTTTGCTTCCGTCTCAGCGGCTGCCGTCATCGACTGCTCGACGTTCTCTTCGAGCAATCCGCCGACCTGCACATACAGGCCGACAGTGCCGATACTGATGACCAGAAACACGAGGAGTAACGCCGCTGCAAGCTTTCGCCGAAACGACGACCGAACAATGTCGACAAGCGTGCGGAGAACCGGAACGTCGGATAGCGATTTACGCATCGTCGGCTACCTCCTCGTCTAAAAACTGTGTCGCGACCGCAAACGGATGCTCTCCATCGATTAGTACCCGCTTGTTGAGATTGCGCATCGTCGGTTTATTGAGCGCTGAAGCCACCGGCGAGAGCTCCTCGAAAATCTCCGGATGGTCGTCGATGAGAGGCGCGTATGCAGTTGGCGCCGGTTGGTATGGGAGGAAGTAGTCGCGATCGTCTTCGAGGACGGTAATGGTGGACCGGTCGAGTTGGGGGTCGGTTGCGAACCCGCTTGCAATCTCGACTCGACCCTGCGTGAGGAGTTCGTAGGTCAGTCCGATGGACGTAACGATGAACGTCTCGGACTCGAGTTGCTCTCTATCTTCTGTACTGACATCATAATACGACGCAAGGCCGGGCCATCCGTCCTGTCGATGAAAGAACTCCTCATTAACCGCTATCTTCGGAATGCTATCCACGTCGCGAAGATGGGCCGCTAGTTCACTGATGGTCGAGACTCCCGTCTGTTCCGCCCACGTTGCGTCGGCGACGATAACGTACTCGTTCGAAAACGGGGCCGGTTCTGCCAGTTGGAGTTGCTGGGAGTGAGCATCCGACTGCACGCGCTCGAAGAGTTCGTGGGGGTCCGTGATTCGTGTCTCGTGACGCGGCGGGAGCTGTATCCATGCTGTTCCCGTATATTCCCAGTACAGGTGTTGCTGGCCCGCTGCCGTCGCCTCCCAGTTCGACAGCGAGTTCCCGGAGCCAATTTCGTCGACTGCTCGAATCCAATCAACTGACCGCAGTCGCTGATACGCTAGATACCCCAGTATCTTCTGCTCAGCGAACGGCTTCGACCCGATTCGAACGGATACCGACTCTCTGTCGGACTGCTGGTTGCTGGCGCAGCCACCCAGGAGTGCGGCAGCGCCCACCCCGCCGGCGCGACCGGCCCGCCTGAGATACTGCCGGCGTGTGAGCGACATATAAAAATATCTGTATCGGCGAATGACATTATAATTATGGGGCTTACTTATTGACCGTCTGAAGCGGAGCTGAAACACCGACCAATTCTGTGTAGGTGCCGTAATGGCGATACTACTGGTCTTATGTTGGGACAGAGGTCCTATTGATGGCTCACTGAGTCAGTTAGTACTGCGATGGCTAATGGCAGTATTGCCGGTGTATGTGACGGCTCTTAATTCGATAACCGCCCTGCGTGGCACTCACATTACAGCGGTAACAGCGCGGAAACCCACGAGTAAACTCGTGGGTAGCTGACTACTTACGTCGCTATTCCCGGAGATCCTCGGCTCGAAGTTCGCCTTTCGCATGCCACGTCCGCGGCCGACACGCGATGATAATGGCGGTAAGGTAGAAGAGTCCGACAGCCGTGAGCACTACGGTACCTGAAATCATGCCGATTGCTGCACTCGCTATCCATGGGTCCGGAGAGAATGCGGTAATACGGACGAGCCACGCAGCGAGCAGCACTCCAAATAGTGGTAGGTACACGCGTCGGAGGCGGTGAGCGATTGCCTCTTCGGCGCTAATTTTGATGGTCGGCGTACGGTAATCTTCGCTGAGCTTTGCTCGCCAGTCCGGGTCCACGACGCCCGCTGAAGGGTCGAGTCCGTACGCCCAGACGTTCTCTTGGAGAATCCGAACCCGAGTACGCCAGATTTCGTACCCACGATAGCGACGCGCCTCGATCACGAGGAAGACCGAGAGCGTCGCCACGCCGATGAGGAGGATGTAATGTGGATTGTTCGGGCTTGAAAACGCCCATGTGATGATTGCGGCCATGACGATGACCGCCCAGTTTGTTGTCCGGTCGAGTCGCTCGCGCCAGAGTTTCATCCGATGGATCTCGCCGCGATACAGGTGCGCCATCGCGGAACTGGGCCCCATCTCCTCGTCCAGTAATCCTTCACCGACATCTCGATACTCAGGATCAGTCGGGTCCACATCCTCCGAAGCGGGTCCAGTCATCGATAGTACGTCGAAGTGAGCATATTACTGTTCGTCTGTCATGCGATTAGGCGTCTGGGAGTTCGTCGAGGACACGTTCGAATCGTTCCCGAACCTCCCCTGCAACCGAGTCCAGCTCAGGGTTATCAACCACGGAGAGCATAACCTCAGGGTCGACTGCGCTCACGCCGATTTCGCCATCGTCCGTCTCGTACACGACGACGTTACAGGGCAGAAGCGCTCCCAACTGAAGTTCCTCCTCGAGGGCCTGATGCGCTAGCGGCGGATTGCAGGCACCGAGAATTCGATACTGGCGAAACTCTTCGTCCAGTTTCTTCTTGAGCGTCTGTTGGACGTCGATATCACAGAGAACTCCGAACCCCTCCTCTGACAGTGCATTCGTCGTCCGCTTGACGACGTCATCGAATCCACCATCGACACGTTTGTCCAGAGTATAGGACATACTACTCAATTCAGCCACCCCGCTATTAGGTATTGTGTCCAAGCTTTACTCGAATGGACCGTATCCGGGGAGGTGGCTCAACCGGAAGCTAGCCAGAAACGAGTTCCAGCCACGTTCACCAACAGTTAAGCCGGATTTGCATTAGATGAGGAGCTGGATGTCAGCGTCAGCCATATCCTGAATCGCGGTGGCGGCGCCGACACCGGTCGTGACGCCGTCGTAGAAGTCGTCCTCGTCGTAGTCCATAAGGTCAATCGTCATCTGACAGGCTTGGAACTCCACACCCATGTCGAGAGACGTGTCGATGAGTTCCTCGATGGTAGCCGTGTCGTTGTCGTCGATCTTCTTCTCCATCATCTTCGTCGTCACACGGTCCATCCCGGGGATCGCTGCAACGGCGTTCGGGACCGGCATGTTGGGGTTCCCGACCGAACTCAACTGCAGGTTCCTCGAGCGTTCCTCGTGGAGGATGTCGAGCCCCCAGAACGTGTGGAAGACTGTGACCTCGTAGCCGAACGCGGCGGCCGTACTCGCGAGGATGAGCGGTGGATAGGCCATGTCCAGTGTGCCCTTCGTGGCGATGATCGACATCTTCGGATCGCTGTCATCCTCCGTTGCGTCCGCGAGTTCAGTCTCCAACTCGTCGATACGAGCGGCAAGTTCCGCACGAGAGGGTGTCCCCTCATCTGGTGATTGTGGCGTGTCCGTACTCATCGTTAGAACGTGAACACCTGATCGGCGTTCTCGACTTCGTCCAGGAACGTGGCTGCGCCCGCGAACTTGGTCGTGACAGTCTCGTCGATGGCGTCCTGGTCCCATTCGAGCATGTCGAGGGTCGTCGTGCAGGCAACCGTCGTGACGAGATCGCCACCATCGGCCACCAGCGCATCGAGAAGGTCGTACGGATTGGGCATCCCCTCCTCGAGTAGTGACTCGATCTCAGAGAGGTCGTTCTCACCTTCGAGGAGATGGGTGAGTCCGTCGAAGGTGAAGTAGACGAGAACCTCGGTGTCGGAGGCGAGCGCCGTGTGGCCGAGGTTCATCGCCATCGCGAGGCTCTTCGGGCTGTCGTTGTCGACGATGATTCCGATTTTCTCCATTGTGTTACTCGGTCTTGCGCACGTAGTGCGTGTACACGTCGTCGCCCTCCTGCTGGTCGACGAGTTCGACGCCGTCGGTCGTGTCCGCCCAGCCGCCGAGGTCGCTCATACTCCCTGGGTCGGTCGCGAGGACTTCGAGGATCTCGCCTTCGGCGAGCTGGTCGATGTTTTGCTTCGTCTTGACGACCGGCATCGGACAGTTCTCGCCTTTCACGTCGAGCGTTTCGGTGACTTCGTACTGTGTCATGGTAGTGACTTCACTATACAATATTGGGTGGGATTAGAAAAGGATGTCGATAGTAATTCTGTTTAGGAACAATACGTGTCGGCTACTATTGGTTATAAGTCCCAAATGAGGTCCTAATAATGCGTTTCTGCCGGCATGGTGTTGTGCTATAGTTGAAATACTATACAAAGCCTTATTTGCGAGCAGTAGATAGAGGGGAGTGACGATGACCGACGCGGAAGAACCCGAATCGGACGAAACGGTCGCATCAACCACGCCTGCTGAACTGAAGCAGCGCATCGATACCGGTGAGAACGTGTTCATCCTCGACGCACGCAACGAAAGCGACTTCGAGGAGTGGCACATCGACGGCGAGAACGTCGATATCGTAAACTATCCGTACTTCGAGCTGCTCGACGGGGTCCCTGAGGACCTCCACGAACTGCTCCCCAACGACCGCCGGATCACGGCCCTCTGTGCGAAGGGCGGATCGAGCGAACTCGTCGCAGACAACCTTGAGGACGCCGGTTACGATGTCGACCACCTCGAACGCGGTATGAAGGGCTGGGCGCGTATCTACGAGTACAAAGAACTCGACGTAGACGGGGATGCCACGGTCGCCCAGTATCGCCGTCCTTCTAGTGGGTGTCTCGCCTACATTGTCGCTTCGGACGGCGAAGCGGCAATCATCGACCCGCTCAGTGCGTTCACCAACGAGTACGTGCAAGACGCTCGCGTGCTCGGTGCTGATATCGTATACGCCCTCGACACTCACGTCCACGCCGACCACATCTCAGGGATCCGCGACCTCGCCACGGAGGCGGACGCGACGGCTGTCATCCCCGCGGCCGCCGCCGAGCGCGGCGTCGACTACGACCAGTCCTACGAGACAGTCGCCGATGGAGACGCCCTCTCGGTTGGTAACACCGAAATCGAGGTCATCGCTACGCCCGGCCACACCACCGGCATGACGGCGTACAGGGTTGACGATGTGCTGTTCACGGGTGACGGCCTGTTCACCGAAAGCGTCGCTCGCCCGGACCTCGAAGATCCCGAAGCTGCGAAGGACGCCGCCCGAACACTCTACGAGAGCCTCCAAGAGCAAGTCCTACCGCTCCCGGGGGAGACGGTCGTTGCACCGGCACACTTCAGCGACGTGGCGACTCCGAACGACGACGGCACCTACACCGCAGAACTCGGCGACCTGATCGAGCGGATGGACGCGCTCACGATGGACGAAGACGAGTTCGTCGAATTCATCGTTTCGGACATGCCGCCGCAGCCGGCGAACTACGAGGACATCATCGCGACGAATCTCGGCCAGCAGTCCCCCGACGACGAGGAAGCCTTCGAGTTGGAACTCGGCCCGAACAACTGCGCCGCGAGCGAAGAGGCAATGACTAACTAACGATGGATCCCCTCCTTGCACCGCTCGCGCTCGAGACGCCCTTCCCCCGCGGGATACTGCCGTACCTCGTCGGCGGCCTCCTCGTCGGCCTCGGTGCGGCGGTCATCTATCTCGCAACCGGGATTATCGCGGGCGCGAGCACGTTCCTCGAATCGACGCTGTCGTACGTCTCGGACGTCGAGCGGTTCAACCGCTTCAAATACGTCCAATCCCGTAACTGGCGGGTCGTGTTCACGCTCGGTATCGTCAGCGGCGCCGCCGTCTGGGGGCTCGCCCTTGCACCCGATCCAACTATCTGGACGACCGATGTCCAGTGGTGGCGGCTGCTCGGCGGCGGCATCCTAGTGGGTATCGGCACCCGTCTCGGGAAGGGCTGTACGTCCGGCCACGGCGTCTGCGGCGTCGGCTCCCTCTCGAATACGTCACTCGTGAACGTCGCGACCTTCATGACGTTCGCCATCGGGACCGCGCAACTCGTCCAGGCACTGGGGGTGTCGCCATGAGCGACGAGACGCGAAGCCCATGGTTCCTTCCCGTCATCTACGTCGGGGGGCTGATATTCGGCCTCGGCCTCGCCGTCAGCGGGATGGCGCGTCCCGAGGTCGTGCTGGACTTCCTCCAGTTCGACGACTTCGGACTCGTCTTCGTGATGGGCGGGGCCGCCGTCGTCACTGGGATCACGTTCGCCGTCGCGACGCGCTACCTCGATCGTGCGCCGCTCACGGCGAGCGAGTACACGCGGCGCGTCAAGAAGTTCGACCGGAATGTCGTCATCGGCGGGGCAATCTTCGGCGTCGGCTGGGGGCTCTCCGGCATCTGTCCTGGTGCCGCCTACGCGAGTTTCGGCGTCGGGAACTACCCCATCCTCTGGGCGATCGCCGGGATGTTCATCGGCGCGTACGCACAGGGATACGTTCGCTCGTTCACGGGTAGCAGCGGGGAGGAGACGTAATTATGTCACCACATCTTATCGAGACTACCACTCGGCACCAGTATTGTATGAAAACTGGATTAAAGAACAAGACTAACGAGGTCGTGTAAGATGTTCGGATTCGAGAACTTGAGCGGTTCCGCACAGGCTATCGCCACCGTGGGGATCGTCCTCGCGGAGGCCTTCGCGCTGTACTTGGCGTACGGCCTGCTCAGTAACACGGTCGGAGCGACCGTCGTCGACGCCCTCGGAGGTAACTGACAGTGGCAATCCTCGGTCTGAGCCTCACGATGGTCGCAGTGTTCGTCGGGTTTGGCCTGCTCATCGGGACTCTCTTCGGGTTCTTTGGTATGGGTGGGTCGTTCCTCGTGACGCCCGCACTGCTCGTGATGGGCTATCCCTCGACAGTCGCCGTCGGGAGCGGTCTCGCGTTCGTGTTCGGAACGAGCGTCATCGGCGCGCTCCGCCATCGCGACCACGGCCAGGTTGACTACAAACTCGCGGCGATTATGACGATCGCGATGACCCTCGGTATCGAGGGCGGGAAGAGCGTCGTGTTCTTCCTCGAAGCCACTGGAATGGCCGACCTGATTATCAACGTCTCGTATGTCGGCCTGCTCGCTGCCGTAGGATTGCTCACGCTCCGGGACGCGTGGTCCGACGACGATGATACCGAGACGAGTAGCGATCTCGCTGACCGCGTCCAATCGATCCATATCCCGCCAATGGTAACGTTACGCGGTGGCGTCCGTGTCTCGGGGACGATTATCTTCGCCGTTGGGCTCGTTATCGGCGTCCTCTCGGGCTTCCTCGGCGTCGGCGGCGGGTTCCTCCTCATGCCCGCGATGATGTACGGGCTCGGTGTTCCCGCCGCTATCGCCGTGGGGACGGACATCCTCCAAATAACGATTTCGGGGGCATTCGGCGCGTTCACGTACGCGCAGTCCGGGTCCGTTGCGCTCCCCGTCGTCGCGTTCCTGCTTCTCGGGAGCGCACTCGGCGCGCGCATCGGGGCGGGCGCGACGAACCTCGTCGATGAGGACGAAATCAAGGGGTACTTCGCGGCGATGCTACTCGCCGGGAGCGTCGCAGTCGCGTCGAACAAACTCGGGACGGTCTACGGTATCGACCTTCTCAACACGCTGAGCACGGTGCTCATCTTCGGTGCGGCGCTGCTCGTTAGTAGTGCCGTCGTCCTCGCTGCCATCTGCCGGCTTCGGAACGACCGAACCGGAACGTGGTGTCAGCTCACCACGTCATAGGCCGGTACAGTATTGTACCAACTATGCAAACACTTTTGAGGCTCTAACACCTACGTTCTGTTAGTAATGGCTGAATCAATGAGCGAGATGCTCCGGCGGGACATGCAGTGTGAGGGGCTGCTGGAGTGTTTCCACGACCTCAAGACGATCGATAAGGACATCTTCCAGCTGCTCCAAGACCGCCAAGAGCCACTCACCGTCGACGAAATCGCAGAACAGGTCGACCGTGAACGATCGACCGCCTATCGTAGCGTCCAGCGGCTGCTCCAGGCTGGCTTCATCCAGAAAGAACAGGTGAACTACGAACAGGGTGGCTACTACCACGTCTACCATCCGCGAGATGCTGACGAAATAGCGGACGAGATGCAGCGGACGCTCAACGACTGGTACGCGAAAATGGGCCAGCTTATCGGTGAGTTCGAAGAGAAGTACGAAAACGAATCACAACCCGCTGCGCCCGCTGAGAGTTAACACAGCGTTCTCAGTTAGATTATCGCCCTGGATCGAGGGACAGTTCGTGACGGTGTGCAAACTGACCTCGCAGCGGTACAGCGCGGAAGCCCACGAGTTTACTCGTGGGAGGAAGCGCGTACGCTTAAGTGACTTTGGGTCATATTATTAGATACGTCCCACAGGCCCAGAAGTGGTCGGTGGGACGGGCAGTCTGTCAGCCTGCCCCAAAGTCGGGGACGCTGAACGAGTCCCTCCGACTCCCAGTTCGGGAAGCCGCCTGAGAAAGCCTCGTGTTAGAAAGCACAGGGCGTGGGGCTTTCCGCTGGGAGCGCGAAACTCGGGAGTCCACCGACAAGCCCACCGCTTCAGCGGTGGGTTGCTGACTCTACCAGTTATCGGACGATTTTGCGGAGAAGTGAGGCAATTCGATACAGCACTGTATTTCGCTCGTACTGTCGCCACCCAGTGTATCCACCGGTGAGCGTCGTTGCTGTGTAGTCTGCGTCTTCGAGATACTCGGTCGCTTTCCGAGCGACGATGCCCGCCTTACACACTGTGACGACTTCCGCGTCGTCTGGAATCCTGTCTAGATACGTGTCGAGCGCTTCGAGACGGCCCTGTTGCAGGTCGCGGTAGACCGGTGCGTTGGTGCTGCCCGAGATGTGGTTCTCCCGGTATTCCTGTTCGGGACGAATGTCGAGAACGAAAACATCGCCATCGGATAACCGATTGTCCAGTTGCGAGGGTCCAATACTACTCATCGGCGACACCCACGACGAGGAACGTTTCTGGCCGAGTTGCGTGGAACTCAATCTCGAAGCCGGCATCGCGAAGTGCTGACGTCACTTCACCGGCAGCAAAGCGTTCTTCCAGCGGCGGGCCATCTTCGCCGGCGCCGTCCGCTGACCAATCGCCGATGACGAGGCGACCGCCAGGAGCGAGAACGCGTGCGAGTTCGGAACGTGCCTGTGCACTCGCGAACTCGTGATACGTCATCGTTGAGACTGCCGCATCTAGTTCGCCGGACTCGAACGGGAGACTATCCACACCAGACGTCACGAGCTCGGTGTTCTCTGGAACACCCTTGTCGCGGTAGTAGTCGTGCATCGCCTCCTGGATATCAACTGCATAGACTTGGCCAACGTGCGGCGCAATTATGTCTGTGTAGAAACCAGTTCCACTACCCAGATCAGCGACTGTCTCGGACTCACTCGGATCAAGAGCCCAGAGAAGTTCCTCTCGAGAGAGATACCGATAACGTGTCGCGGCATCCTCCAGCTTCGTCGCTTTGGCGGCGTCGAATGTGTGATGGCCCATATCCAGACAGTTGTGGGCGAATAATGAAATAGTTGGCGACCCGGACATCAGCTACGGACGTTCTGCTTTTGAGCCACTAAGTATATTCTAGGACGATATATCGCTGCTATCGTGGGAATGGGGACATTTCCAATCATCCGGACCCAACACATTTATATCCATCTAGTTGTGTAGTATTGGGTGTAATGAGCAATACTAATGTCGAGGCTTCCGAAGTTGCACGCCGCGTCGCTGAGGACGACGCCGAGGACGTATTCGTCCTCGACGTCCGCAACCAGGAGGACTACGAGGAGTGGCAGATTCCAGGAAGCACGAACATTCCCATCTACGACGAACTCCTCCAGTACGACTACTCCGGACTCGAAGACAATCTCGACGACCTCCCCGAAGACGAGGAGATCGCCGTCGTGTGCGTCGGGGGCGTCACGTCCGCCCGCGCTGCCGACTTCCTTCGCGAACACGGGTTCGACGCCAAATCCATCCCCAACGGGATGAACGCCTGGGGGCGCGTTCACCGCCAATACGACGTGAATAGCGCCGACGGTATCACCCAGATCGTTCGCCCCGGGACGGGCTGTGTGTCCTACCTCGCACACGACGGCGATGAAGCCGTCGTCGTCGACCCGACCCAGTACATCGACCAGTACCTGAACGTCGCGGACGACAACGACCTCGACATTATCGGGGTCGCTGACACGCACGCACACGCCGATCACGTCTCCGGCGCCCGCCGTCTCGCCGGTGAACTCGACGTGCCCTACTATCTCCACTCCGAGGATGCTGGCGAACTTGAAGACGCCACAGAAATCGAGGACGGGGACACCATCGCCGTCGGCGACCGGGAGCTCGATGTGCTGCACACGCCCGGCCACACGCCGGGCAGTGTCTCCTTCCAGTTCGACGACGCGCTCCTCTCCGGTGACACGCTGTTCCTGCGGAGCGTCGGTCGACCCGACCTTGAGGACAGCTCCGAGGAGGCCGTTCGCGAGGCATCCAGCCGACTATTCGATAGCCTCACCACGCTCACCAATCTCTCGGACGAGACGGTTGTCCTCCCCGGTCACTTCAGTGACGAGGAGGTTCGGCCGCTTGCGACGGCGCTCGTCGACCTGCAGGCGGAGACGACGAACGAACTCCTGAGCTACGTCGAGGCCGGCGACGAGGAGACGTTCGTCGAAACCATCGTCGAGAGCCTTGCCGAGGAGCCCGCGAACTACAACGAGATCAAGCAGATCAACTGGGGCAAAGAACAGCCCAGTGGCGACGTCGAGACGCTCGAACTCGGCCCCAACAACTGCGCCGCGAACTAAGCAGACGAAAACCTGAAACTACCATCTCAACTCCTCGGCGGGGTTAGTCGGCGGCCTGTTCTTCCTGCGGGGTTGTTTCGACCTGTAGCGGGTTCGATGTCGTCGTCGCGGTGACTAACCGGAGGAACTGACCCGCGTTCGTGAGGAGTTTGTTCTCCGCCTTTCGAAGATGTTCTTCGTACGTCGAGCGAGCGACGGCCGTCTGCTCGGCGAGGTCACGCAGCGATGTCTTCCGTGGCTGTTCGTAGTAGCCCGTTTCGAGCGCTAACTGGAGTGCAGCCACTTGCCGGTCTGTGAGGTTTTCGAATAACTGGTCGACCGGGGCCAACATACTGTGCGGAACCTGTTTCTCTGAAATCGAGGTTTTCGAGAGGAGTTCGATCTCCCTATCAGAGCGCAAGTCACCGAGTAGCGCCTGAATGTCTTCTCCATCAAACGCAATCACCGTGTAGTGCTCCCAACCCTGTCGGTAGATCGTCGGGGACTGATACAGACAATTATGTTTCTCGAATCGGTCGATGATAGATTCCTCGAGCGAGCAGAGACAGGACTGCGTAACGACGTGATACCCGTCCTCATCCGCTGACTCGTGCAGTACGGTGCCGAGCTGATCGATCTCCTTGAGTAACTCGTCGGTGGGCGTCGCCTCGGATGTGATTTCAAGAACTTGGCAGTCGCTCAGCGGCCACTCGCGTATCGTTAAGTCCGGATAGCGTTCCGATATCGACCGGTACGGACACTCGTGTTTAACCCGGATCGACGCCTCATACAGACTCATACGAACACATTTGGCCTCGTCAAAATTAACAGTGCCGGTCATGTCCGGCAGTAGCCTGTTGCCGGTACCCCTACTACACAGAAACACAGATGGAGGAACTACCGCCGGACGAATTTAGCGAACTGGTACACGACGGCGACGAAGACCTGCTCGTCGTCGATATCCGTCACGGAGATGACTTTGAGGGCTGGCATATCCCGGGGAGTGTCAACGTCGATGTCTACGACGAACTCACTGAAGACCCCGAACAGGCCAAAGACGCCCTCTCCGACCTTCCCCGTGAGAAGCAGATTGTAACGGTCTGTGCCGCAGGTGTCGTCTCCCAGACTGCGACAGAGGTCCTCAACGAACTGGGCTACGACGCAGTAACGCTTACCGACGGGATGAATGGATGGAGCCGCATCCATCGGCACGCAGAAGCACCAGCCGACCTCGATAGTACGCTCGTACAGGTCGCGCGTCCGGGAAAGGGCTGTCTTTCACACGCTCTCATCTCGGACGGGGAGGCTGCCGTCTTCGACCCGTCGCACTATCTCGACGAGTACGAACTGATTCTCGACGAGCACGATGCCACCCTCGTCGGCGTCTTCGACACGCACGCCCACGCCGACCACGTCTCGGGTGCGGCAGAACTCGCCGACCGGCACGGCGTTCCCTACTACCTCCACCCGAAAGACGCGCTCGCGCTCGACGCGACACCCCTCGGAGACAGCCAGGCCGTAACGGTCGGACAGACCGACGTCGAGGTCATTCACACGCCGGGCCACAGCGAGGGGAGCGTCTCGTTCGACATCGAGGGTGCGGCGTTGCTCACGGGCGACACACTCTTCCACGAGAGCGTGGGCCGCGTCGAACTCGGCGTCGAAGCAGGCATCGAGAATTCCGATGTCGAACAGAACGCAACTACACTCTACGAGAGCCTTCAGCAATTGCTCGATCGACCGGACGACGCGCTCGTCCTGCCGGCTCACGATCCTGGGTCCCCTGAACCGCCAGTCGCTGCGACTCTTGCTGAAATCAAAGACCGGAATGACGATCTGGGCCGCGGCCGGGAGGAATTCGTCGAGGAACTAGCAGCTGACATTCCGGACCACCCGCCGAACTTCGAGCGTGTCAAGCGGATGAACGTGGGACAAGAATCAGTTCCAGCCAACGAACTCGCCGAGCTGGAACTGGGCCCCAACAACTGCGCCGCCGAGTAATCCATGAGTACGGAAACTGACCTCAAACAGGGTATCCGTGAGCACCTCGGGCAGTTCTCACTCCACGTCCTGTTGGTGTTCGCCACGGGGCTGACTATTGGGTCCGAACGGGCCGTCGTCCCGGTACTGGGCCGTGACGTCCTCGGCGTCGAGTCCCTGCTCGTCATCGGCTCGTTCGTCGTCTCATTCGGCTTTGTCAAGGGCCTCCTGAACCTCTACGCCGGCAAATGGGGCGGCGAGTACGGCCGCAAGCCCGTGCTCGTCCTCGGCTGGGCAACTGCACTCCCGCTGCCCATCATCCTCATCTACGCTCCGAGCTGGGCGTGGATTACTGTCGGGAACGTCTTACTGGGGATCAACCAGGCGTTGACCTGGAGTATGGCGATCAACGCTAAAATCGACATTGCAGGCCCAACGCAGCGCGGCCTCGCCGTCGGTATCGACGAAGCGTTCGGCTACACCGGCGTCGCCGTCGGCGCCTGGGTGACGGGCGTCATCGCGGCCCGGACGAGTCTCCGGCCCGAGCCGTTCTACTTCCTCGCGGCCGTCGTCGGGCTGGCGTTCCTCGTCTCTATCTTCCTCATTAAGGAGACCGTTCACCTCGCGGAGGTAGAGATGGAGGACGACGACCATCACGACGCGAACCTCCCGTTCGTCGAGGTCCTGAAGCGCGCAACCTACGGCGACAAGACGCTGTTCGCCGCTGCCCAAGCGGGACACATCGAGAAGTTCGTGGACACGCTGTTCTGGCTCGCTGTTCCGCTGTATCTCACCAGTCAGGGACTTGGCATCGCGGCGGTCGGGTTCGTCGTTGCCGTCCACAGCGCGATGTACTTTCTCCAGATCGCGACCGGCGGCCTCGCTGACCGCATCGGACGCCGACCGCCGGTCCTCGCCGGGATGTTCCTCGCCGGCGCGGGCGTCCTCGGGATGGTGCTGGTCGACGGCTACCTCGCGTGGGTCGTGCTCGCCGGGGTGTCGGGGCTCGGGATGGCGTTGCTCTATCCGAACCTGATGACCGTGCCCGGTGACGCTGCCCATCCGACCTGGCGCGCAACCGGGATGGGTGTCTACCGGATGTGGCGCGACACCGGCTATGGCGTCGGCGCGATTCTCATCGGTCTCTCGATGGAATTGCTGAACATCGAGGCCGCGTTCTACGTGATTGCCCTATTGATGTTTGTCTCGGGGGCAGTCGTGTACGTCTGGATGAAAGAAACTCATCCCGACTTCGGAACGCACGAACCGCCCGCTCCGGAGTGACTGACCACAACTGTTTCACGGGGTCTTCTTGAGCCACCATGACGAAGCCGTACGTCCAAGTAGTATTGTGTAATCTGTGCAAAACAACTAAGTTGTCGGGCCTTCAAGAACGACAGCATGGCGGAGAACATAGAGGAAATCCGACAGCGAAAACTGGAGAACCTTCGCGAACGAGCTGAGTCGGAACAGGCCAGCGAGACTACTACGCCGGCCCCTTCGGCGCCGATCCAGATTAGCGGGCAAACCGGGCTGACTGAAACCGTTGACGAGTACGACGTCGTTCTCGCCGACTTCTATGCGGACTGGTGTGGACCGTGCCAGATGCTCGAACCGATTGTCGAGACCATCGCCAGCGAGACCGACGCGGCCGTCGCGAAGATCGATATCGACGCGAACCAACAGCTCGCCGCCGAGTACGGTGTCCGAAGCGTCCCCACACTCGTCCTGTTCGCAGACGGGCAGCCGGTTGAGCGGCTGGTAGGGATGCAGGACGAATCCCGGCTTCGTAGCCTCATCGAGAATCACGTATAACCATCCCACAATGGCTGATACCCCACCGTCACCAGACCGGCAGACAGCTAATGATCAGTCGCTCGCCGATGCTGCACGAGAGCTGGAACCGACGTTGACGGACACCGTCGGTGAGTCACTGGTTGGGATTGCTGCCTACGAGAACGGCGAGTACAGCGTTCCGTACCGGGACAGCGCTACGTCCGCCCAGTACACGACGGCGGATATTACTGCGATTCTGGAGCACATTCAGCTGGAGGGCATCGGCATTCGAGCGTACGAAGAGTACCACGAACAGTCGTTACGCGCAACTGTTCGCGTCTACGAGGATGTGGTTACCGTCGTAGTGCCGGTCACAGAAACCGCGGGTCTTGTCGTCGTGCTTCGAAGTGATGCGGAACATGACCCGTACGACGTCATTCACACGATCCAACGCGTGGGTTCCGAGTGATGAATATCTTCTCGTCCCCGCACCCTCGCTTGCTTCAAAGCGTCAATGTGAGCATCGCAATTCCCGTCAGACTGGGAATCAGCGACGTATGAGCGGGAGTATCCTCTCCCAATACATACGAGCACACCGTGAGGAACTAGTCACGCTCTCTAAGGACCTCCTTGCCGTCGACACGTCCAACCCACCCGGAGATACGCGCGAGATCGTTGCCGAGATCGAGGAGTTCCTCGACCCACTTCCCGTCGACGTCGAGCGGTTCTCGGTTGATCCAGCGAAGCCGAATCTGCTCGTTCGGGTTCCCGGTGAGTCGGACCGCACGCTGCTGTACAACGGGCACCTCGATACGGTACCGTTCGACGCCGATGTGTGGACACACGACCCCCTGGGTGAGCGCGAAGACGACCGTGTCTACGGCCGCGGCGCAACCGATATGAAAGGAGCTGTGGCGTCGATGCTGTTCACGATTCAGGCGTTCGTAGCTACCGACGCTGAGCCACCCGTCGGCCTCCTGTTTGCGTTCGTGAGCGACGAAGAAGTAGGCGGCGACGCTGGCCTGCCCGCGCTGCTGAAGAATGGAGACCTCAACGCGGATGCCTGCGTCATCGGGGAACCGACCTGCGAGGAGGGCCAGCACTCCGTCACGGTCGCGGACCGGGGCAGTATCTGGCTGACGCTCGAAGCCAGCGGCGAGGGGGCCCACGGCTCCCGGCCGGTACTCGGTGTCAACGCAATCGACCGGCTCTACAACGCTGTCGAGACTTTGCGCGAGCGGTTCGGGACCCAGCGACTCGATATTGACCCTGACGTTGAGGCGATTATCGAGGAGTCCGTCGAATACTACAGCCCGTCGATGGGCGAAGACGTCGCTCGCGATCTGTTTCAGTATCCCTCGATCAATCTCGGTGTCATCGAGGGGGGTGACGCAGTAAATAGTGTCCCGCAGTCCGCTCGCGCCGAGATCGACGTGCGGTTGACAGCGGGTGTCCACACGCCCGACGTACTCGCGGAAATTCGAGAATGTGTCGCCGACTGCGAGGGCATCACGATTGCCGATGTCTCGTGGAGTGTTGGCACCGCTGAGGCTCCTGACAGTCCGCTCGTTGAAGCTGTTGCATCGACGGCAGCGACCGTCACAGGGGAGCGTATCTTTCGGCGGAGCGCCACGGGCGGTGGCGACACGAAGAAACTCCGGAACGCGGGCATCCCGGCCGTTGAGTTCGCACTCGGGACCGACACCGTCCACTCACCAGATGAGTACGTGCCCATCGACGTGCTCGTCGACAACGCGGTCGTCTACGCACAGCTACCGGAAGCGTGGCAGTTACAGCTAAATCAGTAGCCGCCATCGAAGCGATGCGTTGTACTGACTATTTCGATGAAGGTACTCTAGCTGGTACTCTTCAAAAGCAAAATGACCTTTTCTAATCGTCATGAATTGTGGCGTGCTGCCCACTGTGCGCATTTTTGCAGACCCTGCGAATCGCCATTCCAGCCATATATGACGAGGGCTCAATCCGGGTATGGATATTCCGTCTTCGATTACACGACGGCGTGCGGTTCTTGGCGGTATCGGAACGGTCATCGCAGGTGGTGGCATCGTCTACGGAGCTTCGAGACTAGACGCAAGTCAGGATTCGCGAGGGGAATCAGATCCGGAAGTCCCGGCTGCGGCCCCGTTCCACACCAGTTCCAACACGACCGGATTTGAAATTGGCCTACAGGGACATCCAGTTATGGGGTCACTCGACGCGCCGATTGACATGTATTACTGGAGTGATTATCAGTGTCCCTTTTGCCATCGTTTCGAACAGAACACGTTTCCGAAACTCATCGAGAACTATATCCAATCAGGAACGGTTCGGGTCGTGTTCATCGAATTTCCCTACATGGGCAACGCGTCGATGACCGCGGCGGTGATGGACCGTTGTGTCTGGCGACAGGTGAGAGAGGACACCCCTCAGGCATACTGGCGGTGGCATTCGAGGATCTTCGACAAGCAGGGCTCGAAGAACTCGGGATGGGCATCGAAAGCAAACCTCCTGGAGATCACTCGGGGCGTCGACGGTGTCGATGCGAGTGCGGTCGCTTCGTGTATGCAGTCCCATCGAAGCGAGATTGAGACGTCGATTAACGAAGATCTGAATCGGGCGTCACAGTTCGGTATCCGTGGGACGCCTGCATTCATCCTCTACAATCGTGACGCGGACGCTGCCGGTAAACTCGTCGGTGCCCAACCGTACGACCGATTCGATACCGCAATTTCACGGGTACAGAACGCATGATAACACCGCGTCTCGAACACCACACCGAACAGCTTCTGGCAGCACTAGCTTACCCGCTGACGTCTACAATACGGGGACTCCTGTTTGTCGGGGCCTCCGTCGCAACCTACGTCCTTCTTATTTTGAGTTCGTTTCCGGAGTACTCGATGCAGATGCTCGGTGCCGACCTCGGGTATCTTGATACTGCGCTCGTGGCGCTCACTGCGAACACATACACGACGATTGGAACCATCGGCCTCGGGCTGATTGTTACGTACGCTCTCCTGACCGGTATTGCAGTCACGAACGCGGTAGGTCGGGTAGTTCAGCTTGGACTCTCAGGATCTCGTGGGTTGTCGAGTGCGGTTCCCGGCCTGCTTGCGTCCGGCTGTGCAAGCTGCGGAGCGGGTGTTCTCGGCCTCATGGGATTCGCTGGTGCAGTAGCAGCGATGCCGTTTCACGGGAACCTGCTCCGTGTTGGTGGCCTCGTACTTCTGATTGGGTACCTCGCTCGTGCTGGCGACCCACGCTACTGTAGGATTGATTCGGCTACTGAGGATAAGTGACCGATGGCGCTGTTTACTTCACCATCACTACTAGTGGCGGCATACGCTGCGGGCGTCTTGATGTTCTTTGCCCCCTGTAGCGTTGGGCTCCTCCCCGCGTACCTCTCGTACTTCTATACCCAGGGTGGGGAGACGATACAGGCAGACCAAACGGACGCATCTACTCCTGTTCGGACAGCGTTCTTGATCAATGGCATTCTGGTGTTTCTCGTCGGGGCGATCCCGCTCTTCTACATGGCAGTTGCCGGAATCCGGGTTTTGCTCCCCGGATATGAGCTGATTGTCCCACTCGCGAAACTCGGGACAGGGAGTTACCTCCCACCAGTCGCCGTTGTCGTCGTCGGCACACTTCTCATGCTCTTGGGACTCGGTCGACGTGCAGTGGTCGATGGGCTTCGCGTCGGCGGGTTCGTAACGGCCGGCGTGGTCACCGTCTATCTGCTTATTGGCGGTGTCGTGCTTCTCCTCGGCCAGTGGATCGAACCGTATCTCGTGTCGATGGAACTCCTCGTCGGGCCGCTCTTGATCGGTATCGGTATCATGTACTTCTACAACCTCTCGCCGCTGCAGTCGATCCGCCTCCCTGAGCGAGATACAGCGACGATTCCTGCCTTCTTTGTGTTCGGTATCGTGTACGGAGTTGGCAGTTTAGCGTGTAATCTGCCGGTCTTTCTGGGGATGGTTCTCACGTCATTCACGACGGAAGGGGTCGTCGAGGGACTTGCCGTGTTTGGCTCATTCGGAGCAGGTATGGGGACACTCGTTCTCGGTGTCAGTGTTGTCGCACGGGTTACCGGGGCCTCACTCTCGCTTGGCCAGTACGGACGAGCTGCCCGCTATGCTGGCAGTCTTGCCTTCGTAGTAATCGGGGTCTATGTAACGTGGTATTCGCTTCGCTCCTTCGAATACGTACCAGCGAGTGTACTCACGTTGACTCTATGAGCCCATTCGGGTTCGAACAATGGCACCGATAGTACCGACCGTTACTGCCGAAACGAGGATTCGAATAACACCACCGAACGCCGTTCCATCAGCGACCGGACTGCCCACAACGCCAGTCGCTGCTGCCGTGCTACCGACGACCGCGCCCCCGGCGGCGCCAGTCGCTGCCGGCGCAGCGAAAAGACAACAGAGACTCAGTACGCCACCGAGTCCGAGCAGTGACCAGCGACTCCGTAAACTCGCCTCGTCAGCTCCTTTTGTTTGAGTGTCTGTCATTGACTGAACTACTACTGTGTATTCGCTTGCTCCGGGTTGACTTCACAGGACTCGCAGGGACGCCGTGAGCGGACGTAGAGTAATCCTGCGAAGAGTGCGACGCTCACGACGCCCAGTAGCGGCCGAAGCGGATCGAGATACGTCATCAGTGCGGAACTGCTGAACAGAGCGAGTAAAAACGCATTGCAAATCGGGCATCCGAACGATAGAAATCCGAGAACAGCACTTGCAGTTGCAGTTTTTTCGTCGCCACGCTGCTCCGTTGTTCGCTGTAACACGTAGAAGCCCAGGAACCCAGCGGTGAGAGCGAGAAAGAGGTAATCCAACAGCGTTCGCGGAACCATACGAACGTAGACCGGATTGGGGATCAATCCAGTAATGACCCCAAACAATACAAACGACCCGACGCTGATGGCCGCCGCTTTGAGATGCCGTCTCTGAAACCTTCTCATCAGTACTATCGCTCGAGTTGCTGGGCTGTAAAGGACGCTGTCTGTTTGCTCTATTCGCAAAAAGCCTCGTACAACAATACGACTCTCTGAACAGGAAAATCTCAGCCTACGAACCTGAATCGGGTGAACCACCGAATCTTTACGCCCCCCTCACAATGCAGAGATATGGAGAGTCGTGAGGGCAATCCGTCCGCGTCCCTCCTCGAAGTCTTTGCGGACGACTACTCACGCACGATTCTACTTGCAGCTGAGGAGGAGCCACGAACGGCAAAGGACCTTAGCGAGGTCTGTGACGCGTCGCTGGCGACCATTTACCGTCGCATCTCTACATTACGGAGCCATGATCTCATTGCCGTCCATTCGACGATCGGCTCCGGTGGGGAGCACAAACAGCTGTTCGAGACGACGGTTGAGGCGTTCCACGTTTCAATCGCCGACGGTGAGTTCGAACTCTCCGTCGAAACACGTGATGAACTCGCCGATAATTTCGCTTCGCTTTGGGAGAACTTCCGGGAGAGTACATGATCACCCCGCCAATCGTCGTCGTCAAGCTGATTACGCTGTTTCTCAGCCTTCTGGTCGCGTACCTCGCCTTCTACGCGTACAAGCGGAGTGAGAGCCATCCGATGCTCTATGTTTCTGTTGGCTTCGTATTCATTGGAATCGGAGCTATCTGTGAAGGCCTCGTCTACAGCGTGTTGGGAACGTCGCTGTTCTCAGCGGCCCTCATACAAGCAGTACTCGTCTCATTTGGGATGGTGCTGATATTACGTTCGGTGATGTCAGATTCAAATAACGGGGCTATCTAACCCGGCAATTCTGTGCTCGTGGCACCCAGGGATGGCCTCCGCATGGCTTTACTCACATCCAATAGCTCTGAGACGAAAGATATCCTCAAACTGTATTGTATAGTATACCCAAGACTATTAACAATCGGGTGCATAGAGACTGGTAATGGCAACGCAAACAACGAAGACGGACAGCGTGGGTTCACTCGGCGACGGCGAGCTTGAGACTGTCGTTGAGGACAGTGGTACCACTCTCGTCGAATTCTACACGGAGTGGTGTGGCACCTGCCAGCGAATGAAACCAATCCTCGAAACGCTCGCCGAAGACACCGATGCGACGGTTCTGACCGTCGATATCGAGTCGCATCTCGAAACGGCAATCGAGTTCGGTGCCCAGAGCACGCCCACGTTCGTCATGTTCGTCGATGGGCAACCGGTGAAACAGCTTCGCGGCGGCCAGACCGAACAGACACTCCGCGACCTGCTCGCCCGATTCAGTGACTAACCCAACGGAGGACCGATGACTCCCAAAGAACTTCGCGCCGACACGCCTGCCCTGCACGAAGACGTCTATCTAAATTTCGGCGCCCACGGCCCGAGCCCACGGTACGTCGTCGAAGCTGCCAACGAGTTTCTGCAGTCGCACGAGTACGAAACGAGCACGCAAAACGACCCCTACAACGTAGCGTTCGACGCCTACGACCGAGCGCGGGAGCGCGTCGCCGACTTCGTCGGTGCGACCCCCGACGAAATCGCGCTGACGGAGAGCACGACCGCCGGGATCAACGCGATCGCGAACGCGATTGACTGGCAGTCCGGTGATACGGTCGTTCGAACGGACCTCGAACACCCCGCTGGGACGCTTCCGTGGCAACGCTTGGAACAGCACGGTGTCGACGTTCGAGTCGTCGAGACTGAAGACGGCCGAATTGATTTCGACGACTTCGCCGAAGCCGTCGAGGATGCACGGCTCGCGTGTTTCAGCGCGGTGACCTGGACACACGGCACCCGGTTGCCCGTTGCCGACCTCGTTGACATCGCCCACGAAGCCGGCACGTTTGCGCTCGTCGACGCGGTCCAGGTTCCCGGACAGCTCCCGATGGAGGTCGACGAATGGGGTGCTGACGCGGTCGCAGCAGCCGGCCACAAGTGGCTCTTGGGGCTCTGGGGAGGTGGCTTCCTCTACGTCGACGATGACGTCGCTAACTCTCTCATGCCCAGCACGGTCGGCTACCGAAGCGTCGAGACGCCGACTGCGGACCCCTACGAGTTCGCGGTCGGTGCCCGGCGATTCGAGGTGGGATCGTCGAACCCCGCCCCACATGTCGCTCTGATGGAGGCGATTGACGCGATCGACGAGATTGGAGTCGATCGTATCACGGCGCGAATCCGGACGTTGGCCGGACAGCTTGTGGACGGCATCCCGGACGGTCAGCTCTACAGTCCCGATCCGCCAGAGTCGGGGCTCGTAACGATCGATGTCAATGACCCCGAATCGACGGTCGAACGACTGGCGACAGAGGGGTTTGTCGTGCGCTCGCTCCCGAAACCGAACGCTATCCGGGTATCCGTCCATGCAGTCAACACGGCGGGCGAGGTCGACCGATTGCTCGATGCGCTCGAAGCCGAGTGGGACCGATGTCGAAATGGAGATATCTCCTACACCACTAATGTGAGAAATTCACAACTGTGGGTAAGCGGAGGACTGGAGGATGGACGATTTATAATGTCTGAATAGTAGTTTAGTACATTTGCTGCCAGTATATCCCACACCCCACTACTGGCTATAGTAGTGTATAGTATTGTGGGTATAGAACAAGACTTAATAGCAGGCAGTCCCTAAAGACAGGTGATGGCAACCGATACTGCAACCGACGCTCGTAGCGCTCCTGCAAACGACCCGATTCAGGTCGACAGTTCCGATGAACTCAATGCTCTCGTTAGTGAGCACGATGTCGTCCTGACGGACTTCTACGCCGACTGGTGTGGGCCGTGTCAGATGCTCGAACCGGTCGTTGAGACCATCGCCGCCGAGACCGATGCGACCGTCGCGAAGGTTGACGTTGACGCCAATCAGCAACTCGCGAGCGCCTACGGCGTCCGCGGTGTCCCGACGCTCGTCCTATTCGCCGACGGCGAACAAGTTGAGGAAGTCGTCGGGATGCAGGCCGAAGAGCAACTGCGCTCCCTGGTTGGGAGGTACACCGAGTAGATGACTGAGGAGATACAGAATCTCGTCATCGCCGGATCCGGAGTCGCCGGTCTCTCGGCAGCCGTGTACGCTGCCCGGGCTGACTTTGACCCGCTCGTGTTGGAGGGCGACGAGCCGGGCGGTCAGCTCACGTTGACGACCGATGTCGAGAACTATCTCGGATTCCCTGAGGGTGTCGGCGGAATGGAGCTGATCCAGCGCGGGAAGGAGCAGGCCAAGCAGTTCGGCGCCGAGTTCCAGCATGGCAGCATCAAAGCCGCCGGCTTGAACGGCCAGCCGCTGGAGTTGTCGCTGTCGACCGGGGACAGGGTCTACACGCGGGCATTGATCGTCGCGACCGGCGCGAGCGCCCGCTGGGTCGACGCTGAGAATGAGGACGAACTGATGGGCTACGGGCTGTCGACGTGTGCGACCTGTGATGGCGCGTTCCATCGCGGTGATGATGTCCTCGTCATTGGTGGCGGCGACAGCGCCATGGAGGAGGCGCTCTTCCTCGCGAAGTTCGCTGATTCCGTGACGGTCGTTCACCGCCGTGAGGAACTGCGCGCGTCCGAGATTATGGCCGACCGTGCTCGCGACCACGACGACATTCAGTTCCGCTGGAACACGGAACTCGAAGCCATCCACGGCTCTCAGGAAGAGGGCGTTACCGGTGCCACGCTCGTCTCCCACCCCGCCGGCTATCCGCGGGAGAAGTACGAGGCTGGCGAGGACGTCGCCGTTGAGGATATCGATGTTGGGGGCGTGTTCTACGCCGTGGGCCACCAGCCCAATACCGATTTCCTGCACGAGACGGCGGTTGAACTGGACGATGACGGCTACGTCCTAACCGCCGATGCCGACACGTGGGCGACGACTGGGACCGCTGTCGACGGCGTCTTTGCGGCCGGTGACGTGATGGACCGCGACTACCAGCAGGCAGTGACTGCTGCCGGGACGGGAAGTATGGCCGCGCTGGACGCCGAGGAGTGGCTCGAATCGACTGCTGCAAACTCGGTCGATAGCACACAACAGATTTCGATGGAGGCTGGAGACTAATGGAAACCACCAAGCAGCGAAACGTCAATACGACCGATCCGTCGACCGTCGAAGACCAAGCCGATCGGGTCGTGGTCTCGTTCCGATCGCCGGAGACCGACCCGGACGATACCGATGACTGGTGGGTCGCCGACAGCGAGTGGTTGCAAGAGAACATGACGGAATTCACGTACCGCCAGTATCTTCGGCGGGCACACGCTGGGCAGGTTTCGGTCGGCGATGAGTGGGACGAGTTCGTCAACTGCGGTTGTGCGAGCCCTGAGGATGTCACCCTCCGTGTAGAAGAAATCGATGGTGGGACTGCTATCGGGTCGGAGACGGTGATAGAGGTAGTCTCGCGAAAAATCGTCATCGAAAACGAATCCTCTGCCTCGCCGGTTGGCAACGACCAGTAACTTACTGTTGGCCTTCGACTGTTTGGATAACCTCCTCTGCCGTTCGACTAATCCGACCGAGGCGCTCGCGAACGACCTCGGCATCGTCCGACTCCCACGCAGCAAGGTAGAACGCCGACCCGCTGGTGTCCAAACCACAGTACCGCCCGACGACGTAGGCGACGGCTTCGGCCTCCACTTCGCGTTTCGAACGCTCGGTGTCGTCGTCGACGTCGAAGTGGAGCAGGGCGTGGGCGTACTCGTGAATCAGCGTCCGCGCGAGGTCGGCCTCGTTCTCCCGATCACGCACCTCGACCCGCGGTTGCATATCCACGAGACTCAGCTGCTCGCAGATGCCCTTCGCCTCGCCGTGGGTCCACTCCTCTTCGGGAACGATTCGCATCGTCACGCCGAGGTCGTCAGCGGCGGCAGTCAACTGTTCGACGAGGTCGCCGGCGTCGCCGGTCGCTTCCGTGTCCAGGTCGGGAAGCGGCTCGCCCTCGGTCTGGGAGACGTCGAAGACAGCGGTGGGTTTGAACCCGACTAGCCCCTCGGACCACTCCTCGGGGGGCGTCTCGTCGTACTCACACTCACTATCCTCGTGGTAGCTCGGCGAGTTCTCGCACTCCGGGCACTGCTTCGCGATGATCGGCGCCCAGATCCAGATGGCCGACTCGCCCTCCGTGACGTGGCGGTCGAACTCCTCCTGCCACGTCCGGTAGCCCGCCACCCGGCTCGCCTCGGGATACTGCCGCTTGATGAGGAGCGTGTTCCGGTAGGAGTAGTCGTGGAACCGACTCTGGACATCAAGCCACTCCTGGAACTCTGAGCTGGCCTGCGCATCGTCGACGCCGGCGACGAGGTCGTCGATCCACTGTTCGATAGTGCTGTTCATCTCGTCGGATCGTGTGTCGGTCTGGTCGAAGGAGACCGACGAGTCACTGGTCGTAGCCATTGTGTGCACGGAATCGAGTTTACGGCGACTGCATCAGTTCAGACCGCGCCGCACCCCTCAGGGGCGTTCAAAAAACCGCTCTGGCGGTTAACGGAGCTCGTGACGTTCGTCCGCAAAGCCGACCGTAACGAGGTACTCGAGGAACTCGTCGAACCGCTCGACGTCGCTGGGCGTGTCGGTCGCAAGGTGACGCACCCACTCGATGGCCCACTGGAAGGCGGGATCTGTGCCGCCCTTGCCGTGAATGTACCACCACCGGGCCGCCTTGAGAACCACTATGGGATTCGTCGGCGGCTGCTCACCGGCGAGCGCACGGGTGATGGATTCGATTTCGTCGGGGACGTCGGCGGAATCGACCTCCGCTGATTGCGTGTTTGCGATATCGACTGGGATGTCGTCGATCGAGACGTTGTCGGGACTCTGTTGTTGACTCACAGGCAGTCACCTCTGAGGACTCTTGATGGAGCCCTCGCCCTCTCCGGGGGCGCGAAAAACCAGCACGCGGATTTTCTATACTAGTAATTGGTTTCAAAGCTGTATTGGATATGGCACATGTAATCTGACGCCCTGAGGAATCCCGTCCCTCGCGCCTGCCTGTCTGGGGTGGCACACTCTTTCTCGGCAAGTGTTATGGGACCAGACTAAGACAGAGAATTTATGGCTGAATTATTGGTTTTCACGTTTCTCGCCTCTATCGTTGCCGTCTATTCTATACTTCCTCGACACCGCCAGCTCCGTGTTCGATACAATCTATGGACGAAGCCCAGATTCGCGTATATCTTGATCGCCTTCCTGGTGATTATCGGATCGTACTGGCTCTCAATCTATTTGGAGAGTCTTGAGGCGGCCAGCGTACCGGTTAGCTATGGGGTTGGTTCTGTGGAGGTCACTCCGCTGCTGGTTGAATCTCTCCAATTAGTTGCCGTGCTAGGGATTGTCGGATTGTTCTTGGGGGTCTTTCTGAAGTCCTCTGTCAGGGTGAAGAACGAAGAGAAAATAGTGTCTATTCTTCGTGATCTGAATAATCAGGGCGATTATAGCACACTAGTCAATCTCCTTCAGAACCATTATCGACCTCTTGTTCACCACCCGGAGGAACCACAGAGGCAGCCCAGTTTAGCAGAGGTTTACGCGCGAGAACTGAGAGAGGAGGTGGAAGATGAGCCTGATTCGCTGAGAGAGAGGGTAATCCGGTGGTGCCGGGCTCAATACTATGTTCAGCTGGTTAATTATTGGTTGATGGATACTGCTCCGGAGGCGTCGTCCTACACTGAAACCCTGTTCCTTGATCCAGAATTCAGTGCGCAGTATCCGGTGATCGACCCCGATCTTGGAGTGAAATTGATTCGTGATGATTCTCTGGAGGGCTTTCAAAGACGGAACGCTGTTCATCGATATCTTCGCACGTTGGTAAAGACCGAGAACAGTCTCCTATATCGGGATCTGCAGAATAACACCAGCACAGACGGAATGTATCGATACAAGATCGAGGAAGATAATCGGCTCATTCACGCCTTGTTTTCGGATATGGATCGAGTTGAGGACTTAGATATATACAAGCCGCTCGGTGATGCCGTCCGGGATATAATTGTAGACCAGCGCAGGCAGGAATTCGACGAGTACAATGATCAACGGCTAACTGATACGAGAATCTCAGACGACCATATTTTTCGAGATCCGGTGTTCATCGGCATCCAGTTTTTCGACGTGTTGGTGAAAGAGGCGTTCCATCAGAAGGTTTCGTGGCATGTGTGGCTCTCTTACTATGAGACGTTCACACGAGAGATCTGCCGGAACTACGAAATAACGGAGTACAGTGACCCAGATGCTTCAGTGCCAAACGACTACTCTCGGCTCCTGAACGAGATGGTCGGGAATATGTGTGACTGGATGCGGATGATGCAGGCAGAGGTGGTCTCACGAACCAGCGATACCGAAGCTTGTGATGTGCCACTGCACGCACCTGAAGAGGCAACGACGTCCGCCGCCCGGACCTCGACAGATAAAGACAAGAGTTCAGATTCTAGTAAAACCGCCAGTACCGAGGACGAAACGGGTGATACGGACGAATTTGAAAAGTTCCTCACTATTCGGGGCTCATATACTGGGCGTGATTCTGCCAGCATCCCCAAGATGACCGGAATCATCTTGGTATCGTGCAACGAGGAGATACTGACCACCAGCGAAATCCCGGCTCGGTTCAAACGAGACATTACGGAGAGAATCCTCCTGACCGGGGTCGAACTCCGAAACCATGGGGAGGGGTCGTTGCCGTGGGAATACAGTGAGCTGTTGCTCGCAAATCTTGAAGAGCGGCTCACGGGTAGACGAGCGAACCCACAGTATGCGGAGCAGTTACAAGATGTCTATGCGGACATCCGAGACGAGATATTCATCGAAGAGGATGTCGGCGTGGATTTCGTCGACAGGTTAGACGAGCTGATTGGACATCCCTAACCACATTGGAGGCTCCTCTCCGATCGCATCTATCAGCGTCAAAACGTAAATTCACGGTGCTGGCAGGTAGACGCTCTGCTCGCCGGCGATCTCCTCCAGGTTATTCCGGTGACGGTGCGAGAAGTAGCACTCGTAGCTACAGTATCCACAGATTGCGCCTGTGTCGTACTCGGCGACGTACGGGCCATGCTCGGTCGTCCAGACGTTGGTGTTGCACTCGGTACACGCCGCGCTCTCGATATCGCCTGGCGTAGGCCCTGAATAGGTGAGTCCGGTTCCGTCTTCCTGGGGTGTCGAGTCGGGCCAGACGCCGTGTGTCTGCCAGAAACGTTTGAGCCGGCTGAGACTATGCCGGACCGTCTTCCGGACCGTGACGTGGTCGGCGTTGCGACCGCTGTCATCCCAGCCGTCTGGGGTCCAGAACTCACCGAACTGCGCGCCACGATGCAGGCCATTCCAGTCGAGGCCAACGATGTCGGCTGGCGGTTCCCCTGTCAGTGTTGGCTGGGTGAGTTGCTCGACGACCTCGAGTTGCTTGGGTGGGCTACCACCGAGGATGTGGACGCGACGGCCCCGCCAGTCGACGGGATCGGAGAACTCGTGGGCGAGCGTCTCCGCATAGCCTCGCGAGTAGCCAAGCACGATATCGTCAGGAATCGCCTCGATGGCGGTCCGGCATTTCGGGACGATAATGAACTCCGTCTCTGGCAGGCTCTCCTGGAGCTCTCGAATCGTGTCGACGTACATCCGTGCGTCTGCAGCATCGTAGGCGTCACCGATGACACCCACGTCGGGCTCGTACTCGAGTGCCCGATCGACGTATCGGTCGAGGTCGGGATTCTGAAAATCGTTGTCGAGCATCCCCACTGGACACTCGAGGTCGTCGAATTGCGACTGCTGATACGTACAATCCTCGCGAAAGCCAGGAAGGAAGCCGAGGTCCAGAGCATCGGTTGCAAACGGAACCCGATGGAGGAACGCCACGTACGCCGCCTGACGGGCGTCCGTGTGTATCTCGGTAGAGCTGGCGCTACTTGGGTCTACGCTGTCGTGAATGGCCATGAGAAGTCTCCTACGGGACTCCGTCGCCCCGCAGTGCTCCACGGGGCACGACAGACCCTGGTAGCGTTAACCAACGAGAGCAGAGAACGGGGCTGCCTGTTGGTTAATCATCGAAGCGGCACTGCATCGCTGCCTCGTCACCTGAGAGCGTCTGCTGATCCGCGTCCGTATCTGCGAAGAGCGTCGACTGATCACCCGCTGCAGACTCAGCTACCTCTGGCCGGTCGTCAACACCGAACTCACTGGCTTCGGGTCGATCGAGCCGTGAATCCCGGTCGCGGTGATCGACGTCTGCGCCAAAGTCATCAAGGGACGTCTCGACGCTCGTCTCCGTGACTTCGAGCTGGCCATCCTCTCCGAACGCGGTCTGTCGTTGAACCTCAATTTCGGGTCGGTCGCTCATCAATCTCGAGCCTCCACCCGTGACGGCGCCGACAAACAGCCCGCGAGCGTCCCGTCAGGTATCGTCTGCCCGAAGCTCGGTGGCCCGGTCTTCGAGCCGGCGAAGAATCTGGACGCGTTGCTGGTGGGTGTTCTCGTAGGCGACGCACGCTCGCAGCGTCTCCATGTCGTTGATCGTCGCGATGCCGGCGTTGATGAGTCGTGAATTCGGTGGGTCGAGACGCTGTTCTGGGGACAGTTCGCTCGAATCTGAGTCGTGCTCTCCTGTGTCGCTCACTCTTGGTCGCCTCCACACCTCCTGAGGCGACGAGAAACAGCACCAGCCCGCTACTCGTTGTCTTCTGGTTGGATCTGGCGGGCGTCCTCGGCGAGGTCGCGGATGTACTCTCGAAGTGTCTCCATGTCCTCGCGGGCGTCTTCGAGCGTCTTGCCTTTCGCTTTCGCGATCACCTCGTCCTGGTCTCGAGTTCCGGTTCCGCGTTTGAGCTTCACCGTGAGGGAGACGCCGACGTCGCTTCGCTCGACGTACTCGGTCCGTGTTTGTCGCTCGTTGGTCTCCGTCGATTCAGCCGACGTGTGAGACTGCTGGGTGTGTTCTGTCATGGATGGCTCTCTCTGGAATCGATATTAGGCGGACAGTGCAACCGGTTCGTCAGCTAGCTCGCGAAGGGCTGCGTCGATCTCGCGTCCGGTGAGCCGCCAGCACCCGTCGGGCTCTGTACACTCCAGCTTGCTCACGACCTCGGTCTTGAATTCCATGTACTTCGCGAGGGCGACGTCCTCGTCGTCGGTGTAATCGAGCAGGAGTGCGAGCGCGAGCTGGGCCGGCCCGCTGCCAGCGTATCCCCATTCGAATCCGCTCGGACTGTGATTCGCCAGCTCGAGACTTCGTTCCGGTGTGAGCTTTTCCTGGTTCGATTGGTTCTCGACGATGGCGCGGCCTCGACGACGGTAACCGACGTAGACGACGTCGGCGTCACTCGAGGCCCGTGACTGTACGTGCGAGCGTGGGTCGCTGATTCCACTCATAGGTCGGTCCGCGGGAGGCTCCTTCGAGCACCCCCGCACCCCTCGGGGGGCGACAAACAACCACCAGATTCTCCACGGAGGAGCCATCGAACTGGTCCCGAGGGCTAGATACTGCCGAGATCTGCTGAATTATCAGCTAGTGACGGGTTCAGCAGAGTTCTAGTAATCGACGTGTTGAGCCGGCGTAAGCGAAATCGACTCAATCTCTTCACGACGGACATCTTTCTCAAGTCCATTCTCACTCACTAATCGTAGTACTCCTTCAGAACCACCGCGAATCGCTTCGGCACCCGCCGCGAAGTACTCCGCGCGACCATTGCCATCCCAGACTTCGACGCGTAACTCCGCACCCTCAACGTCACTGCTCCACTGCCGCTCAACGTATGCCTCCCAACACTCGTCACACACCGCTTCGACCTGGTCTGATAGATTCCCACTGAACGAGTCCGGTTCGAACGATAAGGACAGATGGAGTGCCTCGCGGCAAACGCGCTCGGCCCACGTGATTTCTCCTCCCGCATCCCTCTCAATTCGAACCAGACAGCCGTTCACGCCGACCATAGACTCGTCGTTGAGATCCACGTATGGCCGATCGAGTCGATCCCGGCAGTGTTGACATGTAATATCCGCCGCTGCCACGTCTTCATCGAGTTCGAAGTGCTTGCCCTCGATCGGTACGCGCACGTCATCACAGAGACTCGACCAGCCGAATCCGGTACTCGGGGGCAAATGATTGTTGAATAAGACGTGAGTGAGCCCATCGTCAGTCGTCCAGCGATAGGGCGTCGGGTACATAGCGTGGACATCCTCCCACAGAGACAATAAAACCGCCTCCAAAGGCGGGTCGATATTTGGTTCTCTACGCGAGGTGGGAGACGTCTGCAGGCTCGTCAACGTCGTCGAACTCGCCCCGCTCAACCGGCTCCCAGTCCTCATCCGGCTCTGGACTCCACCAGTCGACGTCGTAGGCGCCCGGTGCGCCGAGGACCTTCACACGCGCCGAGCCGTCGGGCAGGTCGCGACGCAGTTTCTCGTCGACGTGGAGATTCCAGGTCGAGTCCGTGTCGAAGCAGGCGAGCACGGCCTCCTCGTAGCCGCGTGTCTCTCGGGATTCTTGGAGTTCCACCTGCGTGTTACAGTGCTTGCAGAACACCCCCTCGAACGGGATGTGGCTGAACACCTCGTGCCCACAGACGGGGCACCAGAGGTACTCGAACAGTGCCTCACTGTGGCGGTCGATGACTTCTAGACTCATCTGTGAACCTGGCCCGATCCGGACGGGCCACCCTTCTCGGCCCGAAAATAGACCTCTCCCAGGTTTGCTCTTGTCGTCAGCGCTCGGCGCCGTAGACGATTTTCGAACGTCCCTCGTAGCCACAGTCGGGACAGTCGAACCATCGCTGTACCTTCGCGCCATCAGCTGACTTCTTGCCGAGGACAATATCGTCGTTCGGGCACTCTGGACAGCTGAGTGCCGGGATTGGCCGCTCCCGGAGTTCGTCACGGAACGACTTCGCGTCCTTCGTCTTGTACCCCCGCGACCACACCGGGTAGCCGTCGACGAGGATCGCCGCACGCCATTTGTACCGGTAGGAGTCCGGCGCTCGATGCAGGACGGCCCGCGCACCGGTCTCGGTGTTCCGATACGCGAGTGTCGGCGAGCGGCTCTCGCGTCGCCAGTTGGTGATGCGGGGCATTGTTTAGAAGTGGATGTCAGCGGGCACGATCCAGAGTTCTTCACTCTCCTCGAGGAGTCGGTCCAACTGTTCACGGTGGCGAATGCCGGTTGCGTGTTCAGTGTACAGGAAGATCGTCGGGCCGTCGTACGCACCGACCTTGTGGAAGGCGTGCCGGGCGAGGTCCTCGTCGCGCATGATCTCCTCGTCGGAGAGCTCGTCGATGGCCTCCTTCACCCGATCGAGATTCCGCTTGAACTCCTCTTTCGTCGCCTCCCAGCCACGCTCGAGGAGATCCTGGCCGTCATCAGAGTCGACGGGGGCTGCAGTCGGCAACTCTCCCCATCGCGCCTTCCCCGCAACGGACGTGTCCTCCTCGTCGAAGGTCACATAGTAATCGAAGACGGCGCCGGCGTGTGGGTCCGCGCCGACCAGGCGGTCGAACACCGACTTTCCGGTGGCCAGGGCGTCGTCGTGCGTCGATGCCTCTACCAGAGCGTAAATCACCATATGCATCTCAAACACCTCGAAACGCCGACGCACTGCGTGTCGTTGCTCGCTCCAGCTGCGCCGGCACCCATCGCCGGCGCTCGAAAAACTCTCCTCGTGACGGCGGATTCTCAGGATTCGTCCGCTCGTTCGACAGTGATGGTCAGGTCGCCCGATTCGTAATCGGCCTCGAAGTCGACCGCGAACGCGTCCGACTCGTAGGCGGCGTGGTAAGCACGGTGGCGTTCGAGCGAGCCTGTCGCCTTGAAGTGGAAGAACGCGGCCGCCGTGTAGGGCTTGCTCTGTGTTTCGACCTGCGACTCGACGGATGCGGGGAGCGCGATCTGGGGCGTCTCCGTGTCGATACTCGCAGCGAACTCCTTCGCTTCCTCGACGGTTGCTTGCGAATGTGCCGGTGTCTCGCCGGTGAGAACGTTCACCGGGGTTTCTGTCTCGTCGGTGAACAGGACGTCTTCGAAGGTGTGTGTCCCGAGAATCGCCTCGGGGTCTAATTCGCAGTCGTTGAATGGATCCTCAGCTGAGTCTTTGGTCATCAAACCACGAGCCTATGTGGGGCTCACCCCTTCGTGCCCCGGAAAAACAGGGTCGTCAGTAATCGCCAGGTGTCGAGGGGGAAGACTGAATGTCCGCCTGGGGGATAGCGACCTTCTTGCCGGGCAGGCTCAGAACAATCCGGTGATGAATCCGAGTCCCATTATGATGAGCACGGCCGCAGAGAACGCCGGCAGATACGGGGTGTACTGTTTGACCTTCTCTTCGTAGTGCTGATAGCCGGCGATCAGCAGCATCGTCAGCCCGACAATGCCGATGATGACGGTGATTGCGTAGGCGCTCATCAGTTCAAGACAGTAGTTCGATCCGGCACACAACGCGATGATCTCGAACTCTTCCTCGTGGGCGAACCCAAGTACGAACGCGAACCATGCGATGCCGAAGAGCCCACGTTCCGCAGCCTGATTGACATCGTCGTGAGAATGGGAGTGGCCTCCCACGAACGGAATCACGCTCTTCACTCGCGCGAGAAGGCCATCATCCCCGTGGTCATGTGAGTGACCGTGGTCGTGCGAGTGGCCGTGGACGTATTCGCGGATCCCGAGGGCGATCAGCAACACGCCAGCGACGAGGCTAACCAGCCCGCCGATGAAGATCGTCGTCGAAAACAGATCGACTGGAATCGGTTCGTTGACCTGTGTGAGATTGAAGTACCCCTTCGCGTAGAAGAACACCGCCACCATCGCGATACTACTGATGAGGTGGCCCAGGCCGAGAATGAAACTCGCCGCAAACCCGTAGACCCACTTGTTCGTCTGATCGAGGGCATACGAAGCGGCCACGGGCCAGCCGTGGCCCGGCTCGATCCCGTGTACCGCACCGAGGAGAACGGCCCCGATCAGGAGCCCGAGCGCTTCACCGTGTAACATCGTAGGAGATACTCGGCTAACGAGGTGAATAACGGTTGTTAATACCGAACTCGGGGATTCGTCATACGGGACGGGGAACTATTGTGGGCTGGTGGCGAAAGAGAACACATGCGAACGAGTTTCAACATCCCAGACGAGGTGGTCGCAGAGTTCGATCGCGTCTGGCAAGACGAGGGCCTCGAGAATCGCTCCCGGGCCGTTCGGGAGGCGATGCTCGAATATATCGAAGCCCACTCTCGGCTCGAGGATACGTCCGGCGAGATCGTCGCGCTCGTCGGATTCGATTATCGACACCACGACGTTATCCAGGAACTCCACGCCGTCCAACACGACTACCAGGACGTAATTCTCAACACGAGTCACACACACCAAGGGGAGTGGTGTCTCGAGTCGCTCTTCTGTCGCGGGTCAGCTGAGCGGGTTCGTGACCTCACCTACCGACTCCGGGATTTCGACGGTGTTCGGCGTGTGAAGGTGATGGTTATTCGAGATGAGGGGGCGTAGCGGCCGGTAAGCTTCTCTCACCATGGTACACCGTTAACTCAGTCCGCTTGGATCGACCGCGACTCGCCGGTCGGAATGAGCAGCTCCTGTCGGTCTCCGACTCGCTCTCGATCCGCGTCGTCCAACTGGGCGTATCTAGAAATCTGCGATTGATGTGTATCTGATGTCTCCGATATCCTTGTTCGGCGGTTTCGCTCATCAGAAGCGTCTCATCGATCGGCAGTAAGCTGTCAAAATTCCTGACGAGGAATTTCATACTTACGGGGTCGAAATCGGTCAACTACACGCAACTGGCTCTTGTTGTGAGTCGCATCGATAAGTTCTAACCGCGACAATGCCCGTCATCCTGTTATCGCAAATCCCCGATGGTGTTTGGGTCACTGTTAATGGGCATGGTCGTTCAGCCGTGTGGCTTGCCTGCCCTCAGGTGAGTACAATTCGACCGTGGCGTGATCGACGCCGTGTGATTCGAGACTTTCGTGGACACATTGGCGTATCGTCTCGGCTTCGGCTATTGTCTCCGCGTCCGACTCGAGGTGGGTAGTCGCGACTGTGATCTGGCTACATATCTGCCATGCGTGAAGGTCATCGACTGCAGCCACGCCCTCAATCTCTTGCAGGTTTTTTCGCACCTCAGATTGGTCAAATGGAGACCGATGGAAGAATATCGCGCCGCTACCTCGTAGTACCTTCCCTGCCGACCAAATAATGACGACCGCGATAAGGCCAGCCGTGATGGGGTCGATAATTTGGTATCCGGTTAGCTCGATGACGGCGGTCGAAACAATAACAGCGACAGACCCTCCTGCATCGCCCAGTAAGTGATAGAACGCACCTCGCTCGTTTAGGCTCATTTCGCCACCTTGGAGGATGTACACCGACCCGATGTTGACCATAAGGCCCCCGAACGCGATGACTAGAGTCGGACCGGTCCCGATAGCGATTGGTTCGAGGAAGCGCTGGTAGGACTCCCAGAGGATGAACCCCACCATCGGTAGCAGTAAGAGGCCGTTGAGGAACGCCGCGAAGGGCTCTAGACGGTGAAGACCGTACGACCAGCGGTCTCCATCTCCGTAATGGTCGGCAACATATGATGCGGCGAACGCCATCACATACGCGAGCGCATCGAACAACATATGGAAGGCATCGCTGAGTAGAGCAACGGAACCAAAGAGGAGACCCCCGGCGAATTCCGCGAGAAAGCCGAGTAGATTGACAATCGAAACTACCCCCAGCTTTCGTTTACTTGTCGCTCCCGACCCGTGTTCGTGGTTCTCGTGGCTGTTTCTGGTCCGGGATTCGCTCATTGTGTTTCGAGTCACACTCGAAAGTTATCAAATCCCTGCCCAGACTACAGACCATACGAAACTATCATTGAATCTATAAATAAACAAGTTAATCATTCCTTCGAAGAGATACGAGGAGTTTGAGTAGGCACAGTGAATACCACCCACTATGAGCATCGCACGGCAGGCCGTTGACCTTCTTGTCACCGGACTCATCGCCGGTAACGCTTCGTTCTTGGTGAGTGGGATCATCCCTGATGTCTCGATTACCGTCGGTGTCGCCCTCGCGTGTATGTACTACTTCTCACGCTACCCGTGGGCATCCAAAAGCGGTGAGAAGTACAACGAGAAAATCGACGAACTGTACGACCAACACCTTCCCTTCGACTAGTCGGGTAGGTTCACCAAGGGGCGATTCGAGAATCGAACCAGGCGAACTAATATCGGAGTCGATTAACAAGGGGGTATGCAATCGAAATTGTACGACTCCGCGGCCGCGATTCAACTACTTCTTCTCTTCTTGATGGTTGCGTTGTATCTACTGAACCCAAGCGGGGGCTCACCTGCCGTGAGTACGGCGATTCTCGCGTCACTTGCGGTTATTTCCGTCTCAACAATTGGTCTGTTAGTCGGTATCAGTCGCGACTTCGGGACAGCTCCGACGTAGATTTTGGCTGCCACAACACTCTTTGAGCAACGCTTCGATCGGATATGATACGCTGAAACGACGGTTCCTCACTCGATGACGGCAACGAAGATAACGGTCGAGAACGTTAGTCAGTCCTTCGGGGACGTCGATGTCCTCGAAAACCTCTCCGTTACGCTCTCCGAGGGCACGTTCGTCGCGCTTGTCGGGCCGAACGGCTCGGGGAAGACGACGCTGAGCCGTATTGTGGCGGGACTCGCACAACCGACCGAGGGAACGGTTCACATCGAGACGGACGCCGAGCGGCCGGTCGGCTACCTCCCCCAGTCGCCCCGATTCAGGCCCTCGTTCACTGTCGAGGAAACTCTCGCCTACTACGCGGCGTTCCTCGATGCGCCCGGGTCGATAGACGACCTTCTCTCGGATGTCGGGCTCTCGGGCGCGCGGGACCGCAACGTCGATGCGCTCTCCGGCGGCATGCGCCGCCTGCTCGGCGTCGCGCAGTGTTTCCTCGGCTCGCCGCCGCTGGTCGTTCTCGACGAACCGACCTCGGGGTTGGACCCGCGGATGACCGAACAGCTCTTCGACACCGCCGCCCGCCTCGCACACGAGGGGACGACCGTGCTCGTCGCAACTCATGACTTAGCCCACGCCGAACAGGCGGACCGGCTCCTCGTTCTCGACCAGGGCGAAATCGTATCGAGTGGCACCGCCGCGGAACTCCGCTCGGAAACGGGAACTGAGACGCTAACCGATGCCTTCTCCGCGTTGCTCGGTAAGACGGCCACGGTCCAGACGGGGCGGGAGTAGATGGTCAGTGCCCGCCGTCGCTTCCTCGCTGTCTTCGAACACGAACTCCGGACGTTGCGTCGGACGCGTTCGGTGTGGGTACTCGGCGTGGGATTCGTGCTCCTTGTTCTCGGGGTCGCCCTTCTGGGCGGGACGAGCGGTTGGGTACCGCTCTCAGTCGCCCTGTTGGCGCCGCTCGAACTCCTCGTTCCCGCGCTGGCGGCGGCGCTTGGCTACCGTTCGATCCTGGCCGACCGGGAGCGCGATGAACTCTCGATGCTTCGAACGTACCCGCTCGGACCGGGAACGTACGCGCTCGGCGTCTACGCGGGGCGGCTCGTCGCCGTACTCGGTATCGTCGTCGGGGCGCTCCTGCTGGCGGGGCTCGTCGTACCGCTCACCGGCCCCTCTCCCGCGTCGTTGACGCGGACGGGCGGGCTGGACTCGCCGGTGTACTACCTCCGCTTCGTCTCGCTCACCGCGCTCTTCGCGGCCGCAGCGCTCGCGCTGATGGTCCTCCTCTCGGCGCTCGCTCGGAACGCCCGCCGGGGCGTCGTCGCCGCCATCGGCGCGACGGTCGTCGTCGCGCTCGGCGCTGACCTCGGGTTTGTCCTCGCGTTCGGTGCGGACCTCGTCTCGGCCTCGTCGCTTCCGTGGTATCTCACGCTCAGTCCCGCCAGCGGGTATCGAGGACTCGTGCTCGCACACGTCGTCGCGCCCGTCACCGTGGCGACTGAACCAGTTTCGCCCTACCTCGGCTTTGTCAGCCTCGCGCTGTGGACGGCTTTCGCCGTCGTATTTGCCGGCTGGCGGGCGTGGGGGCCGACGCGCTATGTCATCGGGTAGCTCCGATGCGCGCGGGATGGACGCCCGCGTCGCGGCCGCCGTCGCCGTCCTCCTCGTGGCCGCCGCCATCGCGCCCTTCTTAGTCAGTGCGTCCGGGGCCGGGGACACGCGGGCCGTCGCCTTTGAGGACACCCGAAAAATCGGGCTGTCGGACCGGGCCTTGGCGACGGTCCGGGCGAACGGGCTCGCCGTGCCGAAGGCCCAGGTGTACTACCCGCAGTACCGCTACGTCGTCGGCTACTACGGCGTCACCACGCTCATAGCGGGACTACAGAGCGAGCACGGGTCGCTCGGGGAACCGCTCGCCGTCTACGTGACTGATTTCGCCGGGACCGACGTGACGGTCAGCGAGGACGGATACCTCAAAACGCCGACCGGCGTCGAACCGGGGTGGATGCGGGCCGCTGACGCGTATTTCGTCGTCAACAGCAGTGCCCGCGTGCCGACGAGGAACGAGACCGTCGTTCCCTTCGCCGAGCGGGCGGCAGCACGGACGTTCGCACGGCAGTACAACGGCGATGTCCGCCGATGGGGCGACGTTCGCCATCTCGATGTGCCGCGGGCGAGCCGGTCGGTTGCGGAGTGGCGACGGGAGACGAATCGTCGAACAGCACGAGCGAACCGTACCGTCGGGGACGCGACAGAACTTCTGGACAGGCCGACGAGTCGGACTGTAACACCGGACAACGCATCGCTGGCGCGGGCAATCGAGCGTGCGGCGCCGAACACGACAGTTCGTCTCGAAGCGGGGACGTACAACGTGAGCGACCTCCATATCGGGAAGCCGCTCACGCTCCGCGGCGCGGGTCGGAACGAGACGCATCTCGTCGGCGACCGGAACGGAAGCGTCCTCACCGTCACGGCTCCCCGGACAGCGTTCGCGAATCTCTCGATTTCGGGCGTAGGTTCGGACAGGAGCGGCGACGGCGACACTGTTTCGAACGTCTCGGTCCCGCGGGACTCCTCGAAGTTCCGGTTTTATAAGGTCCACGGCTACGGCGACGCGGCTATCGTCTTCGACGAGGCGGACGGCGGACTCGTTTCGAACGTCGCAATCAACACGACCTCGAACGGCGTCATTGCCCGGGGGAGTAAGGGGACCGTCGTATCGAACCTCTCGCTGGTCGGGACGAAGCGGTGGGACGACGGGTTCTTGGGCGTCTCCGCGCTCGGGGAACCGGTCGTCGTGCAGGGCTCGACGTTCCTGGGCGGGAAGGTCGGTGTCTACGCCTACGACGCCCCGGGTGTCGTCGTCCGAAACACGAGGATGGAGGGGATGATGGTCGGCATCTTCGATCTATACGCGCCGCGGCTCACTGCGCTCGACAACCGCGTGACGGACACGTGGAACGCCATTTACGCGGAGACGCGCTCCTACGGGGCGGTCGTCATCGACAACTACGTGGGGAACAGCCAGAACGGCATCGTCGTCGAGGGGCGCTCGAACTACCTTGCCCGGAACACCGCCGTCCGGAACACACATGGGATACAGGTCATCTCGAAGTACTCCGTCTATCGGCGCAACGTGCTCGCGTACAACACCATCGGCGCGCGGAGTAGTTCGCTCCTCCCGACGAACAACGTCACGAGAAACGACTTCGTGGGGAACGCGCGCCACGTCAGTACCCAGGCTTGGAACGTCCGCCACGCCTGGGAGCGGAACTACTGGTCGGGCGCGCCCGGCACCGACTGGGACGGCGATGGGACCCTCTCCCGGGCGTTCCGTCCGACGGCGCCGATAGACAGCGCGGCCGTCGATCATCCAGGCCCGCGAACGCTGTCGCGTTCACCGGCGCTTGCCTTGCTTCGTCGCGTCCAGCAGGTCGTGCCTGGGTTACAGACCGCGGGCGTCGTGGACCCGACCCCGCTCGCGGACCCCATCTCTCAGCGGGGGAGCCTAATCAGCGAAGAACACAACGAGACGGGTCAGTACGACGACGGCGACCCGTGGACGTATACGGGGTGAATCTCAGTCCGCGGGTGCAACCGATGGGGATTGTGAGGATTCGCTCATCGGCGCGATTGAGTGGATGATACTTCCCGTGAACAACAAGAGTGCGCCAACGAGGAACAGCGAGCCCAGTGGGGAGGCCGAGTCGATGAACAGCCAGTAGAGCGGCGCTGCGACCGACGGTCCCACAGAGAGAAGCGCGATTTTGGCCACGAGCGGGCCACAGCACCCGCACGTACAGCTCCCGACGACGGCCGCGCTTCCGACGGTCTCCTCGGTGAGTCCGGCGTTTTCGTCGACACGCCAGTATCGCGCGACGAGGGCGGCGTTCAACCCGATGAGCACACTCAGTGTACCGACTAATATGATCTGTCCCGGTGAGATAGCGAGGAAGAGTGGAATATGTGGCAGTGCGATTTCGAGGGTCGGCCACGTTACGATTTGGTAGATCGTCGGGAGTACCACAACCGTCGTCTCGTGGGGGACGCCCTCCTCGAGGAAAAAGGAGAGATACCCGGTCACGGAAACGAAGAAAAAGGCCATCAGGACGGTGATACCGAGCACAAAGCGGCGGACCACCGAGTCCCGGAGAACAGTTCGGAGTACGTTCCCAGCATCCGTCCAGAGAATATATCCAATGAGTACTGGCGTTCCCACGACGAGCGCATAGCCGAGTGGGTGGGAGTCACTCGCGGTGCCGGGGATGAGATACGGGTACGCGACCCACACACCCAACAGAAGACCGAGGAACGTGTACCGGGGGCGGGCCGGCCAACGGAGAAGTCCGATCGCGAAACTCAATATCGCAATCATCATCCCGGCACCGAGGGCCATCGGCCGATACCACGAACGGGGGAACGGAATCGCGCTTGCGGCGTACGCCGGTTCCGGCGAGAGGCTCTCGAAGAGGATGACGCCGACGACTGTTACTGCCAGCCCGATGAACACACCAAAGAGGGCATAGGTCGGAGTGACGCGGTTCGTCCGCTTGAGAAACACGACGCTTCCAGTAGCTACGATACCGACGAGAGTGAGGAGAATCCCGTGTAGCTGGGTGAGGCCGGCGGTCGCCGTGGTACCGTGCGCTGATACGACGGGGAGCTGTGTGATCGCGAAGGAGAGAACAACGAGCGGGCTGAGTGCCCGGAGATATCGGCGCCGAGGGCGTTCCGCAGGATATTCACCGTTCATTGTCGGCTATACTGTGGTCCCCTGACTTCTACCCGTTCATTCCGCTCAATCATCTTCGTCATCTCCGCTTGTTTCGCCTTCGTCCGCCTCGAGGTCTAAGCCGGCGGGGCTGACAAAGTCGAGCGGTCGAATCCAGATGTACCAGACCACGAAGACTGTCGTCCCGTACCCGACGATCCAGACGAAGTCTGCCAAGCCTGAGTAGTTTCCCTGTTCGAGGGTGTACACGACCAGTCCGGGTCCGAGGAGGCCGATGATAACGACGAACACGAACAGCTGTCGCGAGGAGAGCCCGAACGGGTATTGCGATGGTGTGGCGTCGCCGTCGCTACTCTCGTTGAGTGTCGAGGACATTATCTCCGGATGATTATTGGGCCGTCGCTCTGTACTCGCCGTGTTTGACGCCCAGGACGAGAGTTACTGCCCCGAACACGATGAGGCCACCGCTGACCATCATCGTCGTACTCGTATCCATCGGACTCATTACTGTTCCTCCGACGAGCGCCGCCAGAAGGACAAGGAACGTTGCCGCGGTCGTTGTAGTGTTGAATTGCATGGTAGTATCTTAATCGGACGATGTTTCGTGTGCGTCGTCTGTTTCAGCGGGCCGAGCTGTTCTCCGGAGTGCACCCGCCCAAACGAGGGCGGCGGCGAGGCAGATCCCACTGGCGATGACAATGGACTGTCCCCGAACGGTGGTTCCGGTGCGATTCTGAACGATGAGGGCGCCGCCGATGGCGAGCAACGCGGCTCCCTGTATGCCAATTGCCCTGTCGGGACGCGAAATATATCCCGACTCCGTGAGGATGCCTGCGACCGCGCTGACAAAGAGGAGTAATCCAGCGACGGATACCGGCCGGAGACCGAGTATGACACCGAGTTCCGAGAGCGCGAATCCTAGGGCTACGAAGAGCGGCCACGGACTCGCACCGGTGAATGACTGCTCCGGGTCGGATTCCTCGCTCATTGTTCGCTCTCCGGTTTGATTCGGGAGAGCCGCATCGCGTTCCCGGTGACGCCGAGGGTCATCCCGGCGTCGCCGACGAGGACTGCCGCCCAGATGGGAACGAGACCGAACGGGACGGCGAGTGCGAGCGCCGCCTTCGCGGCGAGGCTCACCCAGATGTTCTGCCGGATAACGCCGTTCGCGTCGTGGGAGAGTTCGTAGAGATAGGGGAGCCGGGAGAGGTCGTCGCCCATCAGCGCGATGTCGGCCGTCTCCAGCGCCGTGTCCGTCCCCGCCGCGCCCATCGCGATGCCGACTGTCGCCGTGGCGAGTGCGGGGGCGTCGTTCACGCCGTCCCCGACCATCGCGACGCTTCCGTACTCCTCGTCGAGTTCTCGGACTGCCTCGACTTTGTCTTCGGGCAGGAGTTCGGCACGGAACTCGTCCACGCCGACCGCCTCGGCGATAGCTCGGGCGGTGCGCTCGTTGTCGCCGGTGAGCATTACGACGCGCTCGATGCCGAGTTCGTGGAGCCGCTCGATTGCTCGCTTCGACTGCTCGCGCACCTCGTCGGCGACGGCGATGACGCCCTCTACTTCTTCCTCGGTGCCGACCAGAATCACCGTCTTCCCCTCCGATTGGAGGTCGGGGACAAGGTCCTCCAGCAGGTCGAGACAGCGGTTTCGCTCGCAGATCTGTCGGCTCTTCTGGGTGACGACCCCGCCGTCGGTGGCGGCGTGGACGTGCGAGAGGTCGAAGCCGAGTTCCTCGAAGAGCCCCGGCTTGCCCGCGTAGTGTTTGGTCCCGTCGAGTTCGGCTTTGACGCCCTTGCCGGTGATACTCTCGAAGTCGGCTATCTCGCGCTCACCGACTTCGTCCTCCTCCGCGCGTTCGACGATAGCCTCGCCGATGGGGTGTTCCGAGCGGGATTCGAGTCCGCGGGCACAGCGGAGGACATCTTCCTTGGTGTTCTCGCCGAGCGGAACGACATCGGTGACCGTGAGTTCGCCGAAGGTGAGCGTCCCCGTCTTGTCGAGAGCGACGGTCTCGACCTCGCCCATCGCTTCGAGGTGGTTGCCGCCCTTGATGAGGACACCGTTCTTCGCTCCGCTCGTGATGCCCGACACCACGGAGACGGGCGTCGAGATGACGAACGCACACGGGCAGGCGAGCACTAACAGCGTGAGCCCGTAGACGATGGCCTCGGTCTGGGTCGCCCCGAGAAGCGCCGGCGAGCCGAGTGTGACGAGTACAGCAAAGGCGACGACCAGCGGCGTGTAGTAGCCCGCGAAGCGCTCGACGAACTGTTCCCGTTCGGTCTTGTTCGACTGGGCGTCCTCGACCATCTCGACGATACGCGAGAGCGTGTTGTCGCCGGCCTCCGAGGTGACTTCGATTTCGAGGTAGCCCTGTTCGTTGACGGTGCCCGCGTACACCTCGTCGCCGGCGGTCTTGTCCACGGGGACCGACTCGCCGGTGATCGGCGCCTGATTGACTGCGCTCTCGCCGTCGGCGACGACGCCGTCCATCGGTATCTTCTCGCCGGGCTTCACGAGGACGGTATCGCCGACACGGACTTCGTCGACGGGGATGGTACGCTCCTCCCCGTCACGTCGGACCGTCGCCTCGTCGGGCGAGAGGTCCATCAGCTCCTGGAGGGAGTTGCGGGCCTTGTCCATCGAGTAGCGTTCGAGGAGTTCGGCGATGCTGAAGAGGAAGGCGAGCGTTGCGGCCTCCATGTACAGCGCCTCGCCGAAGACGAGGCTGACGGAGACGGCACCCAGAATGGCGATGCTCATCAGCAAATCGATGTCGAGGTTCCAATTTCGAAGCGAGTAGTACCCGCCCTCGACGATTTCCTGTCCGCCGGCAACGACTGCCGCGAGGAAGAGAGCGTCGGCCCCGGAGAGCGTGACGGGCGCCGCGAGGAGCTCGGGGTTCGCTCCCGGCAGGACGAACTCGAAGAGAAGACCGAGGACGGTGAAGCCACCGCTAATCCATGTTTTCGTCGCGCGCGTACTTCGCCAGACGCTCTCCGTCGGGACGGGCTCGTCGCCTCCGCCCTCAGCGGATACAGTCGTCTCGGTGACCTCGTATCCCGCGCTCTCGATGGCACGCGTGATGTCGTCCGCCGAGACGCGGGATTGATCGTAGCTAACGACGACTTTGCCGGTCGTCGGCTGGGTCTGGTACGTGCTAACGCCGTCGACGTCGTCGAGGGCGTGTTCGACTTTTCCGGCACACGACGGGCAATCCATCTCGGGAACGGTGAACTTCTCAGTCGTCTCACCGACACCCGATTCGACCGTGTAGCCCGCCTTTTCGACGCGCTCGGCGACGTCTTCGGGCCCGGCGCTCGTTTCGTCGTAGGTGACGGTGAGCGTTCCCGTGGTGACTTGCGGGTCCACGTCTTCGACGGCGTCGAGTTTCCGAACGCTGTTCTCGACCTTGCCCGCACAGGAGGGACAGTCCATCTCGGGGACGGAGAGTTGGACCGCCGCCCCCTCCTCTAACGCGAACTCCTCGGATGGTTCGCCATAGTCGTGGTCGTCGTGGCCGTGTTCGTGGTCGTGATCGTCGTGGCCACCGGTATCTGGCGGTGGAGTCATTATCTGAACGCAGTAGCCGTAGTCTTATTAATACAGCTGTTACTAAGCCGGGGCAAATTAATGTATATTAATAATAATTTGGATATGATTTAATAATATTCTCTCTGTGGTCGCCTGTCAGGGGCGGAAGATAGTCAGAACAAGTTAGTGCCGGTCGTGGAGAGGTACAGGACAGCGAACTGCGCTGCATTGTACGCTCCGTGGGCCAGTGCAGGGACTGTGAGGTTCTCCGTGTATTCGTATATGGCACCGAGAAAGAGCGACAGACAGAACGTGATACCGACGTAGACAAGCTTTCCCTCACCTGACAGCGAGAAGAGGTGGATGGACCCGAAAAGGATACTCGCGAGAACAATTGCACGCGCGGGATGGAGCGTTTCCCGTAGCGACCCCTGTATGATCCCTCTATACAGGAACTCTTCGCCCGGTCCGACGACGAGAAACGAGAGCACAACAAGAAGGAGGAACGCCCACGGAGCCCGCTGTCCCGTCGTCACGATTTGATTTTGCGCGCTTTCGATTCCCAGGGTGGAGAGAAGCGTTGACGTGGCGACCAGGAACACTAAGAGCGTGACGCTCCCGCCGATGATAACGGCGATGTCGGTTCGGCTCGGAAGCGCGAACGGAAACACTTCGAAGTCGCGTTCCCGTGTCGTGAGATACAAATAGCCGATTCCACCGAACGTGACGCCCTGTAGAAGTACGGTACTCAGTACGAGGCGTACCCCCGGCTGTGTCGAGAGATCGATTCCGACGCCTGCCAGAGCTGTCGCCACTAGTGCGAGGATGGCACTCCCGACGAAGTAGGAGCCGTAGGTAAGTCCGATTGCGGTGGTAACTGAACGAACGCGGGCTAGCGTTTGAGTCATTGATAATTAGGCTTCTGTAACCACACAGACATCACGTGTACTACTACGTACTGCTCCACCGTCACTGTTCTATCCTCTTCGCAACTGCGATAAATGCCCCCGAAATTAAGAGAAAGGAGACAAATGAAAGATTGGGGATTGTTAACCCTATAATTGGGGTTTGCCATTGAACGACGGCACAGGGACCATTGAATGAGCAACTTGTTGATGTCGCTTGTATCCAAGAATGATATGCAGCGATGGTCCCACCAAGCATAGATAAGGGAAGGACTGTCCTCCAGACAGAGGGGCGCTCTTCTAGTGTGGCTACGCATAGGATAACGACCAAGGGGTACATCAGAATCCGTTGATACCAGCAGAGCCGACAGGGCACTAGTCCCAATCCCAAACTGAACCATAGGCTGCTACCAGTCGCAACAATCGCCACAAGTGTAGCGCCCACAAGCCAACGGCGTGTTGACGTACTAACTGTCCGAGATTGCATTCTCAATGGCTTGTTCCGTTTGTTTCTGATCGAATGGCGAAATTGTTGTTTTTTGGACCAGAAGTGTTGGCGTTCCACTGATTCCTGCTTCGTTTACGGCAGTAGTCGTTGCTTGGAGTTCCTTTCGGTATCTCTCCTCTTGGATAGCTTCTCGAACCACACTCGGGTCCGAAACTCCTGCGCTACGAGCAAATTCTACGAGCCTCTCCACAGATGCCCATAGATTGCTTTCTGGTGGTTGATTCGAGAACACACTCTCGTGGTACTGCCAGTACGATTCCGGGTCATTCTTCCAAACAGCCAGTCCGGCTCGCGCCGCTTCTGGTGAATCAGCACCAAGGAACGGCTCCCCGTTAGCGTATGTCAGGTTTCGGAATTTGATATTTATCTCTCCCGGAATGACATAATCCGAGATGAGCGTTCGGAGGTATCCGGTGCTGAACCGTGCGCAGTAGGGACATTTCCAGTTCCCAAAATACGTAACCGTGGTGTTGGCATCGTTAGTCCCCATAACTGCGTATGGGTCCTCATTCGTAGATGATGAAATTGGAGCGGATTCAACCGCAATAGAGTCACTATATGGTTTCGTAATTCGTCTCAATAGTCCTTGACTACGGATCAACTCGATTATTCCGGCGGTCCCGATGACGCCCATCACTCCGGCAAAGAGAGTTCGCCGTCGGACTCCGCCGATCGTAGCGGCATCGTTTTGATTTGAGGACTGGTCCGAAGGTTCAGCCGAATTAACCACTGATTTCGCCTGCTTACGATCAATTCTCGACAAGTCTTCTGGGTGTGTATTGTGCCAGTGGATGTAGAGCGCTTGTCTGTCTTCGCAGGTTTCGCCACAATGATGACAGGCGTTGTGCTTGTTCCAGGTGTGTGTGCGAAGTGAGGTTTGTTTGCCAATAGTTTCGTCACATATTGGGCACGGGGTTGAGGTCATGGTTCAACCCCACCCTTTTCGGGAGCGTCGTATTCGGACCTTTCTGGATTGCTCTTAGGCCCCCCTGTCTCAATAATCCAGCTGCTGAGGGTAGTCGTTAGCAAACAGAGAAGAATAAGCGTTGCAACACCAAGATGTGTAGTGACGATAATCGGTTTGAGATCCTGGGTAACGGTTAGTCCCCCCAAGAGAACCTGAATTGGGAGGAGGACCAGCGCTCCTGTCGCGGACCAAGTAATGAGTGGGTTAGTACGATACGCACTCCATGATTTAACTGCCGTCCCCAATATGAGAAATCCTGCCAACATTGCGAGCCCTCGATGAGCCCATTCCGCGAATATTTGTAAGGCCGAATACGGAGATGTGGCGACAATTTCTGGATAGAGGAACGGGACCCACGTTCCGTAGCACGTCGGCCAGTCCGGACACGACAGTCCAGCACCAATCGCACTCGTATATGCTCCAAGTAGCATTACAGCGTAGGTCACGACAAGTGTTACTGCTGCTAACTGAGAATAGTAGTTTGAGTTCGTTGATAGCCGATGCCGGATTTGTGAGACTATTGTTGGAAAATACATCCTCAGTAGGAGTTCAACCGTTGCCTCAGTTTTGAACCGACATAATAAATTCCGTTGGCGGACTCTTACGCACTGGGAATCCGCCTCTCTTATTAATATATACAGAGCATTCTGACAGGTAGATCCGCATATCGTCTACCGTTACGCTCCCCGAATTCTAATACGGATTCCACACCAATGGAAAATACACAAGTAGACGAACGGAAAGTGGCGGAAGAATCCCACTCAGAACGATCGTGTCCGGAGTGTAGCGGATCGATTGTCCGTGATGAGGAACATGGTGAGAAAACGTGCAAGCAATGTGGTCTGGTCCTCGACGAACGGCGGATCGACCGAGGCCCGGAGTGGCGAGCGTTCGACAGTAATGAGCGGGACGAGAAAAGCCGTGTCGGGTCACCAACAACTGGGCTTATACATGACAAAGGGCTTAGCACCAAGATCGGGTGGCAGGACAAAGATGCGAACGGGCAAACTGTTGCAGATCGAAAACGCGCGCGACTACAACGACTTCGGACGTGGGACGAGCGATATCGGGTGAAGGATGCTCAAGAGAGGAATCTCAAACAGGCTCTTGGCGAAATCACCCGGATGTCATGTGCTCTTGATCTTCCGGACTTTGTCGAAGAAACCGCGGCAACCGTCTATCGCCAGGGAGTCGACAAGGATCTACTTGTTGGACGGTCCATCGAGGGGATGGCAACGGCGGCATTGTACGCAGCGGCACGCCAGCACGGGACACCTCGGCCACTTTGGAAGTTCTCCGAAGTCAGTCGTGTGGAGAAAGCCCGTATTCGGCGTGCGTACCGATACACTTCACGGGAACTCGGTTTACGGATCGAACCAGCTGATCCGTTGGAGTACGTTCCACAGTTTGCCTCAACGCTGGGCATAAGCGACGAGGCGACACGACAAGCCCAAGATCTGCTCGTAACAGCCAAGACAGAAGCGATTCACAGTGGCAAGAGTCCTGCAGGCCTCGCGGCAGCTGCTATCTATGCATCGAGTCACCTCACGAATGAACAGCTGACCCAAGAGACTGTGAGTAATAGAACAAACATAAGTAAGGTGGTAATTCGGAAGCGATATCAAGAACTACTCGATGTGTACGAAGAGAAATCCCACTCATCGTAAGATACCGGAACGGTTCAACTCAGCTCTGTCTCTACTGAGTGGACAGGAAACAGATTACATATCACCCCACTCTTCAAACAATATGGCAAGTGATCCAGCGGCATCCGGGGACTCCCCTTCGTTTCAGGATATCCTCGGTGTGTTGGATGACGACGACTGCCGCGATATCCTCCGTGAAACGATCGAACCTATGACAGCGAACGAACTGAGTGACATATGCGACATCCCCAAATCAACGTTGTATCGAAAACTAGAGCTTCTCAGTGAGGCCTCGCTCGTCCGTGAACAGGATATAATCAATCCTGGCGGGGGCCGAACCACGAAATACAAACGCGACTTCGATGACGTAACGATCTCAATGGACGACGAGGATAACTTCTCGGTGACGGTCGAACGACCACCACGGAAAGCTGACGAACGCCTCGCCGACATCTGGTCGAAGATGGGAGACGAACTATGACGTGGACCGGAACAGCAATTATTGTTGTTAAAACAGTAATTCTCCTATTAGGAGGGAGTATTACGTACATCGCCTATCGGGCATATCAGCGAACTGGGTCCGTCTCGCTTCGTGCTCTCGGTATTGGGTTCGGTATTGTCACATCTGGAGGGCTCTTAGCGGGAGTCGCAAACCAAATTTTCTCAGTCACTCTCGAAATGGGAGTGCTAGTTAATAGTATCCTTGTGGCAATCGGATTCGCATTTATCCTCTATTCACTTCACTTAGAGCGGATTTGAGCAGTCCCACTGCGACATCCTCTGAGGCGAGCAACTGCGACGAAAAGTCCGAGCAAGCCACTTGAGCTATCCTACCCCTGAGCGATAATTCGAAGACAGAGAAAAAATAGGTCCTTTCGTACGAAAGGCCGGAGGTCGAATTTGATGACGTCAATACACCAAATAAGGTGGTATCCTACGTACTGGGAATCCGCCTTTGGTCCTTATATCCGGAACGTTGATACGTGAGTATGGAACGGAGACAGGTACTCAAGACCGCTGGTCTACTCGCAACAGGTGGCGTAACCAGTCTCGCAGGATGTAGCAGTTCAGGAAACGGCGATGATGGTGGATCGACCGGGTCACAGGGAACCGATGGCTCGGGTGGTTCAAATACGGTGATGATGGTCACCGAGGGCAGCAAGTATTATTTCGACCCAATCGGCCTGTTTGTCGAAGCCGGAGATACGGTCACGTTCAAGATCCAAAGCGGGAGTCACTCGGCGACTGCCTACAAGCAAGGAACGAGTTTAGCAGAAGTAACGCGGATCCCCGAGGGAGCGGAAGTATTCAACAGCGAGACTCTGAGTGGACAAGGTGCGACTTACGAGCATACGTTTGAAACTGCAGGCACATACGATTATTTCTGTATTCCACACAAGAGTCTAGGAATGGTTGGTCGGATCATCGTCGGCGAGCCAGGCGGTCCTGCCGAAGGGAGTATGCCACCAGATGGAGACGTCCCTGAAAGCCAGACTATCGTTGATCAGGGTAGCGTCTCGTACAGCGAGTTCTCTGGGTAGGAGAGCAGTTGCAGGCGGAGTTCACTTGACCTCTTCCCACTGCTGAGGGAGTAGGATTCCCCGAAGAGGGTGCAGGTGCGCGTTTCCTCGGCCGGACTTTCGACTTGAACAACTGAAGAATACAGCTCTCCCGTCGATGAGAGTTGCACTACCCAATACGAGACGGACCCGATCACGACCCATCTGCAAGCTGTTCGATAAGGGTACGGGCTCGTTGTTCGTCACTCAACGGATTGACCGTCTCACCACCGATCACGAGGGCGGGAGTCCCCGAAACACCCGCATCACCTGCCGCCTGACTTGTCTTCCGAATCGGTGATTCATACGCCTGATCCTGAATCTTTGTTCGGAGCTGTTCCGTTTCCGTGACACCGGCTTCCTCTGCAAACGATACGAGTTTGTCCGTGGTTGCCCATGTCTCGCTCTCGGGTAGCTGATTGGCGAACACGTATTCGTGGAATCGCCAGTACGTTTGCGGTGCGACGTTCCAGACAGCGAGTCCAGCTTGGGCGGCACGGGGGGCATCAGAACCAAGAAACGGCTCGCCGTTGATGTAGGCTAACGAACGGAATCGCAGGCTGATGTCGCCGGGCTCGATGTAGTCTGTGACGATATCGCTGAGAAAGCCAGTACTGAAGTCCGCACAGTACGGACATTTCCAGTTCCCGTAGTAGGTCACAGTCGGTCGATCAGCGGACCCCATCATCGCGTACGTGGACGATGCGGGGTCATCGGGGACCGGCGCGTTTGCGACGGTCCCATCTACCTCTGCATTTGATGACCCATTGTTTTGGCCACCGAGACAGCCACTGAGCGCGACGATCCCACTCGTTGCGAGCAGCCGACGTCTCGTCATCAGTCCGCGTTCTCCACCAGATGACGTGAATCGAGTCGCGTTGCGTTCGCTATCGGCCATACTTTTGAATCGTACGTTGGGGGCAATGAACACATCTCATCTGTTCCGAAGGTATGTGACAAGTACGGTCGTGAGCGGACAGTGGAGAACGAACACCAATCGGGATTCATCGTTGAAACCTATTTCTCCTGCGTCACGTCTGTGACGCGATAGAATACGACGATTCCGACGAGCAACAGGACAGCGAAATATCCGACCGCACCGAGGAACTGTATCCCATCAACTCCGGTAGTGAACGCTGCGTCCATCGTTGCCCGCGTCACGAAGTACCCAGGAAGGAGTGTCACCCACCTTGGGGACTCAGTTGCCATCGGATTCTGAAACAGCAACACATCGACTGTAGGGGCGAACAACATCACGTACACGCCCGACAGACGGTCAACTGAAACCCCGACGATGACACCGAAGACCCCGTACGTGAGTGCCGCCAGAACAGTCCCGGCGATGAACCCCGGAATCGACGCTGGCGTGAATCCAAGGAGTACCACACCGAGGGATACCCCACTCACGAGGAGACCGCCAGCCGCCAGTAAGCTGACTCTGGACACAATCAACTCGCGGGACCGGAACCCCGCAAGCCGCAACCGCCCGTCCGCTTCTTTCGACGACTGCATCACGAACAGCCCAACGATACCCGCGAGGAGACCAGCAGTTAACGGCGTCATAAGCGCCGCGATGAGATCTGCAAGCGGGACGCGAAGCGACTCCCCATCGATTGTGACCGGAAGCGACGTGTCCGGTACGATGTACATGAACGCCCCAATGTAGTATACCGGCAGAACGGCCAGTAATCCGAGCAACACGGGCGTCCGGCGGAACTCCCGGAGCCCCATCGTCACAGCCGTCGTAACGCGCGACCTCACGCCGCTTCACCCCCGGTGGCGACTGGTTCGACAGTCCATGAGTACGTAACCACTGCAAGAACACCAAACACTGCGACGAACGACAGCGCCGGCAGTACCTTCTCACCGGCGAATGTGCCATCAACGACGGCCTGCGTCACGATATCGTGGGGGTACGACAGCGGCGAGAAGCGGGTGATGCGCTGGTCGATCTGGAATATCCCGCTTGCGAGCACGTTATCCATGTCGGCGAGAATCACGAGCACGAGCGAGCCCTCCAGTTCGCGGGGGAGTACAGATCCGACGAGAATACCGAGCATCGCGTAGATGATACTCCCGAGGACAAGGCCTACGAAGGCAAACACGGGAGCACCGACTGAATCGGGAAGGAGGACGACGAGTGTGCCGGTGGACACCGCAGCGATGATGACGCTAATCCCGACGAGTGTCGCAAACCGAGAAATAAGCAGGTCTCTGGGCGGAATACCGCAGATCGAGAGGCGGCGATCCGCATCGCGGGCGCTGATGATTTGGAAGAGCCCGAGGACGCCGGCCAGAGCGCCCGTCGCGAAGACGGCACCGGTGATGCGGCCCGTGGTTGCGAGTGACGCCGCTGTCGTGAAGAACTCGAATTTCGGGAACTGCGCGAGACTAATGCCGTACAGCTGAATCGACAACGCGGGGAGGACGACGAGCAGGACGATGTTGAACGGCTTCCGGAAGAACGAGCGAGCGCTTGCGCGAACGCCCGCAACAGTTTGGCGTGTCCGCGTCATTGTGTTCCCTCTTCGGTTGTCGAAGGGTCCTCGCAGTTCTCGGGAGCGGTCGTGTCGGTGTCTTCGCCGACCACTTCACGGTGGAGGTGGCCTTCGTGGAGTTCGTAAATAACGTCGAAACGGTCGCGTTCGTTGATGATGTGCGAGATGATAGCGATGCCGACGCCCCGGTCGCCGAGCTCCTCGGTGAGGTCCCAGAATGCTTGGAACGTCTCCCAGTCGAAGCCAGTATAGGGTTCGTCGAGGAGTAGCAAATCCGGTTCGTGCATGAGGGCGACACTGAGGTTGAGTTTCTGACGATTGCCGCCACTCAGGTGGCGAACCTGTCTGTCTCGAAACCGTTCGAAATCGAGTTCGTCCAACAACCAATCCTCGGCGTCTTCTATTTCGTCCTCTGTCATGTCGTACGCACGACCGAACAGGTCGAACGTTTCATCGACGGTGAGCCGGTCGTAGAGGCGGGGTTCTTGTGGACACCAGCCGATTGATCCGTTCCGAGTGATCGTGCCGTTGTCGTGATCGAGGACGCCCGCGAGGATTTGCATCAGCGTGGATTTCCCGCTCCCGTTTTCACCCATGATCCCGACGATGTCGCCAGCGCGTATGTCCAGTGTAGCCCCGTCGAGAACTTCCACGGCCCGCGTGAACGGGAGCCACGAGTCGTAGGTTTTTTCGATTCTGTCGGCACGGATGACTGTCGCACTGCCGCTCCCAGCCGGTGCCGTCTGTGTTCTGTCACTCATTGCGATACCCGTCGCCCCCGGAATATATCAAACCAACTGCTAAAAAGGGGGCAAAATTAGTAATAAATATTAATTTTCTGGACCTTGTTTAATATAATCGTGGGGTAGGTCGGAACCCCAATTCGGGTGAGATCCCGAAAATACGGAAACTAGGGACGCTATGCGGATTCTCTAGGTGACGCACGCGGAATACCTTCCGAATACGAAACCGGAACGACTTCAACGATGGCAGATCGATTCCGATGTAATCAGTTGGCACCCTCTTATGGGACAGTTCGAAACTACCGTGCCCGGAAACGGAGCGCCGCCTAACGAATGCGACTATTGTGGCCGTCCCTTCCCGACCTCAGATCGACTCGATCTCCACAGGGGTATCGAACACTTCGACCGCCTCGACGAATCGGAACGTGAGACGTTCGAAGCGGCCCGCGCCGAAGAGCGGGACGACCTCAGTCAGTTCCGATTGAAAGCGCTCGGTGTATTGGTTCTCTTGTACTTCGGCTTCCTCTTTTTGTATGCCATCTTCGCCTGAGCAAAGCCCTTCGCGCTCGTGTGAATCGAACGGCGCCACACAAGCTGGTTTGAAAAGCCGATGCCGTCAGCTTCTCACAGCGACGCCACTCAGAGTCGGCGTTCAGTTTGGTCTCTGGTTCGCCCTCCTCTGGGTTGCCGCGGACACAGCGACGGCAGCCAACGGACTCACACTCTCCAAGGGATCCCGCGATCCGCTTGCCGTTCCGCAATGGCTGTATCTCGCCACCGGCAGTGCCACTATCGGTGCCTCGGCACTCCTTGCGAGCTTTATGACCGACCGCGCGTTCATTCGCGCCGTCGACGAGTGGTCGCTTTCGGCGACATCTCTTGATGGTTGGATGCGACTAGCCGGTCGGGCCGGACGAATCGTGGGTGTTGTGAGCCTCTTCTTCGCCGTGTACATCGGATTCTCCGGCCCGGAACTCCCGACGGCGAGTTTCACAATCCTCGTCGTGTTCGCCGGCATCCGAGCTGGACTCCCGATTGTTGCGTATGTTACAGGGAACGTGTGGCCCGCCCTTAATCCATGGCGCGCTATTGCTTCAGTACTCCCCACCGGTTTTCGTGATTATCCGGGTTCGTGGAAGCGCTGGCCGGCCGTCGCGGGACTACTGGCTCTCGTGTGGGCCGAAATAATATTCCCCGTCAGCACAGTTCCGAGTGTTCTTGCAACCGGAATCGTTCTCTACTCAACCATCACCCTCCTCGGAGCGCTCGCCTTCGGGTCTGATACGTGGTTCCGGAACGCCGATCCGATTTCCGTTCTCTTCCGCTTCTACGGCGCTGTTGGTCCCTTGAGCCGCTCCGATGGTGGACTCACGCTTTCGCTACCGGGGAGCAATCTCTCGGCTTCGAGTGAGAACCCCGTCTCGGATACGTCCGACGTCGCCTTCATCATCGCACTCGTCTGGGAGCTGACGTACAGCGGCTTCATAACGACGAGCGCAGGCGTGACGACAGTTCGGACGTTCGTGAATGCGACTTCACTAGTCCTGCGTACGGATACTCGCGCCATCGTCGTGTACTCCGTACTACTTCTCGCCGGCTACGCTGTGTTCTTCGGTGCGTACTGGTACGCGGGCACGTTCGCTCGCCGCCGGACGGAGACGTATCTCACACCGGAGACATTCGCGTTACACTTCGGCGCGCCACTGCTCGCCATTGCGGCGGGCTATCACTTCGCCCATTACGTGGGCCTGTTTATGTCGCTCTCACCGGCGCTACTGATGGCAGTGTTGTCACCATTCTCGCCACCGGCGAACCCGCTCGTACTCTCCATCCCGGGGTGGTTTAGCGGTGTCAGTATTGCATCCGTCTTGCTGGGCCATCTCTTGGCTATCTGGTGGACACACTCCGTTAGCTACGACCTCTTTGCGAGCAAACTCGTGGCTATTCGGAGTCAGTACCCGTTCATCGCGGTGATGATTGCGTACACTGTCGTCAGCCTCTGGATCCTCTCGCTTCCCAGTGGGACGCCACCGTTTCTGCCGTGAGCGGTCTCAAATGTAGAATCCGCTGGATTAAGGGTATAGCCCGAGTGACGATTAGGAGATGAAAAACTCCGTATACTCGCTCATGTGTCTCGTGCTCGTCAGCGCGTGGCTACTCGGGGTTGAGTTCGCCCCCGGTGATATTGCTCCAACAGTAGTGACGTTGGTATCAATGGCGCTGCTGGTAACATTGTTGATCCGCACACAAGCCGATCAAACTACTCCCTCGCACCGATAGCGACTCGCTTTCTGGGGTATTCATTTCGTATGTTGAATCCACTCGCGTGCGGTATCGGCTTCGTCCGAGTCGAAATACCGTGCTTCTTGCGGAACAAGAGGCCACACGAGGATTTTCCAGATTTTGACCAGTAATTCCATCCCAAACCCCCCGCCGACAACGGCCACCCGTCCCAAGTCCAGTTCATCGCCGTATGCAAATTCTTGGGAAGTTTTCGTATGCATCGAGAGCAAATCACGGCCGGAAAGCAAGACATCCTCGTAGAGATGGACGTTTTCATACGTGTCTAAGAGTTCGACACCTTTCTCATACGTTCGTTCCATATCTTCAACATCGGCTTCTGTCGTGAGTTCCGTATAGATGATGTTGCCCTCGATCTCCGTAATCCGTATCATGTTTCCTCATTCCGAATCATTCTTGGAAAAGTTTCGCCCCCGAGCGGGCTTTTAGGTTACAGTCAGGACTGCATTTCCACACTCGCCTTCGGAACGGCGTTCCTGACGCTTTCGATGCCGCGCTTGACCCCCTGTTTCGAGGCGTAGCCCTCGCCGCTGTCGGCGATGATGTTTCCGTTCGACGCCACGAGTCGCCATCGCCACTCGTCGGCGCTGTCCTGATACACTTCGAAGGAGGGGTTCGTCGGCATACCTCACCCCTCGGGCAGAGAATACATATACTTCCGGGGGCGAAAGCGAGAGGGCTACGTCACTCGGTGACGGGTACGACCAACACGGGTTGCTGCACGGTCTGGAGGACCCGTCGGGTCGTACTCCCGAGGTGTTGGCCGACGATGTTCGTCTCGCCCTCGGAAGCCATCACGACGAGGTCGACCCCGTGTTCGGCCGCATACTCGTCGAGCGCCTCGTGAACGCTCCCTTCGGCGACCTCCCGGCGGATATCGAGGTCCGTTGTGTCGATTCCTTCGAGGAGGCTGTCGAGCGCCTCTCCCCCTTGGTTTTTCAGGCGTTCGACGTACTCCTTTGTGACCCCCCCGGCGTCGAAGACGCCCGCCTCGGTCTGCACGTCGACAGCCGTGAACACGTGGAGCGTCATAGTGAGTCGGCGCGCCAAGTCGGCACCGTAGGGCGCGGCCCGCTCGGCCACCTCGCTCCCGTCAGTCGTGAGGAGGAGGTCCGAGTACGACCGGCCGGTCTCGGGTGCGACTTCCGTTCCCGGCACGGTGAGAACGGGGACCTCGACCGTGCGGAGGACGCGTTCGGGAACGCTCCCAAGGAGGTGTTCGCTGACGCCACCGCGTCCGCGCCGGCCCATTACGACGAGGTCGATATCGCGCTCGGCGACGCGGTCGCCGATTACTCGGTGGGGTTTCCCCTCGACGACGGCGGTTTCCACGGTCGGGTCCCCGTCGATATCGACGGCGGTCGCTTCGGAGACGAGTTCTTCGCCTCGGGCTTTTGGGTCCGTCTCCCCGTCGGAGCGCCTCCCGGTCCACACATGGAGGACCTCGACGGCGGCGCCGTATTTCGCCGCGAGTTCGAGGCCGTACTTCGCGGCCCGTCTCGCGGGGTCGCTTCCGTCGACCGGGATGAGGATGCGTTCGAACATGGTCAATCAGCCTCGCTCGGTTTCGTGTCGTTCGATAGTGCGTGAGACACCACATCAGTCGTTCGGCCGACCATGTCGGCGAGAGCCTGTCGGCGAGCGACGAAGAGGGCGCTCCCGAGAACCAAATACACCGCAGTGAACGCCAACAGAAGTTCGTACTTCGAAAGGGCGATCTCGATAACGCCCTGAATGAGCGCGAACTCGACGATGACCTGCGTGATGAACAGGACGAACAGCGCGATCGCCTCGCGGATGGACATCTCGAAGTTCACGATGAGCGAGAGCGCGAAGAAGGACTGCGCCGCGGTGATCCAGATTTCGCCCATCTGCTTCTGGTCGAAGGGGAGCGTCCCGACCTGCCCGAGCGCGATGCTGTAGACGACGGCGAGCGTCCCGATGAGCAGGGTCCACTGATTCAGCTTCGAGGAAACGAGGGCGTTGAAGCCGGCCGTCGAGCGCGCCTTGTTGACCAGGACGACGACGACGATGAGTTCGGGGCTCTCGCTGGCCAGCGGTGCGATCCACTGAATCATGAAGAAGGAGGGCACGCCGATCTGCTTGCCGAGCTGTTCGAGGCCGTGGGCGAAGGGCTCGACCGCGGTGAAAATCACCAGCCCGGAGAAGGCGAACAGGAGCAGGACGCTCGCGATTCGGTACGGCTTCGCGAACGACTGGAGATACGCCGGGACGCCGACGTGTTCTTCCTCTTCGCTCTCGTCCTCGCCACGCAGTACGACGAAAATGTAGGCGACGTACAGCGACACGAGAAAGACCGTATCGAGGATACCGACACCGCCCCCGAAGGGAACGAGAAACGCCCACAGCGTCGCGACCAACAGAAAGACGATTTCGAGCCCGATGTCCCTATCGAGGGTGACGACATCGGCGAGAAAACCCGCGCGCTTCCGGACGGCGGGATCGGACGCCGACCCGCGGCGGAGAACCGTGAACAGTGCGATGCCGGCCCAGCCGAGGCCGATGAGGATGCGGTTCGCGCCCGTCATGTTGGCGACGGCGAGGTTACCGGCCTCGATGCCGCGGGGGGAGTTCGCGAACTGCCCGGCGTTCCAGGCGTAGAGGGCGTCGACGGCGTATTCGGGCGCGACGGCGAGGATGGCAAGCACCGCGATAGCGAACGCTCGGGGAACGTCTTTCTCGGCCGTCTCGGCACCCCACGTGAGGAGAAAGGAGGAGCCGAGCACGGCAACCCCGCTCACGGCGACGGTCGCGAGGGTCGAGAGGCCGTGTGCGCTCCCAGACACGTAGCTTCCGACCCACGGGAGCGTCAGGACTGTCGCAGTGGCGAGTGCGGCGAGTATCTTCCGGTTCATCCGTTTGCTGTCGTGTGGCGTGATTCGGTCATGTGTCGTTTCGGGTTCGACTGTGTCCTATTCTGAGAGCCGGATAAACCACAAGATATGCCTATGTTCCCCGATATCGCACGGAAAAGACGGTATGAACCGGGATTTGTCGTCTTGCCGCTACGTGCTGAATACGGCGGGTAGGATGCCTGTCTGGCGCAGCCATCGCGATTGAGGAGGGATATCCGTGCCGGTTACTGCTGTCGGGGAAGCGAGAACCGGTTCACGTTTTGTAACTCCCTGTTCACACTACGAACTCGACTTTGGACATATCGATGAAGGCTGTCTCGTATCCGTCGTGTCGAGCGAGTTGCGGCGGCGTTTGGATGTCGACCGTAATCGTATCCCCTGATTCGATGGGAGGGACTGACGTGCCATAGTAACAGCTGAGCTTCGGGTCGAGCGATGCTTGAAGTGGCCCTTGGAATACCGTCTCCCCATCGCGTTCGATACGCGTTCGAAGCGTCATACGCGGGAGCACGACGCGATTATAGGGCGTCCGGGGAGAGACGATTAGATACGGGCGGTCGTCCTCGCTGAATCGACTCTCTCCCTCGACGACTGTCGCGAGAAACGTTGCATCGTCGGACGACCCCTTCCCGATCTCGCGGCCGGGAAGCGCGCTTCGTTTGGGCGCGACGGGACTCGGAACCGGTCCCATCTCCATTAGTTCGACTGCGCCTCGTGTGCCCCCTTTCTCCCGTAGACGACGGTATTCGAGATTGTATGTCTCACTCGTATCAAACGAAAACGACATCGTCACGGACTGGGGCTCCGTGAATTTCCCCTCAAACGGTTTACTGCGATTGGTTTGGAGCGGGCCCACTCGTAGCGTTACTTCGTACGACCCTTCACCCGGTAGGCCGACGTTATCCCCGTAGTGGAACCCCATATTCGGGGAGAGCATCGGCCAGAGATTTGTGTTCGTCACTTGTTCGTCCCCGCTCCGAATCTCGACCGAAATGTCCACCGGAAGGACAGTGTTGCTCTCTACGTCCCAGACACTCGCCATCAAATGGAGCGAATCACTCGACTGAACCACGACCTTCGTTTTATTCGTCCCCGTCAGGTTCCAGAATCGATGTGGGAACGAGTGCATTAACGCAAACCCGATATCGCCGGCAGTCGTCGTCCCGTATATACCCATTCCTTCGATGATAGCTGGATAGTAGACGCCATCGGGGCGGTCCTGCACGAGCGGTGGATCGCGCCACGCAGACTGGGTTTCGAAGCCGAGACGGCTGAGACAGCCCGCGCTTATCAGGCCGCTTCCCAGCGCGCCGCCGCTCTTCAGGAGGGTTCGACGATTCATACTGATAGCTCCCGCCCCCAGCACAACGATGGTGTCGCCGGTTGTGTGGCCATATCAGACGATCCGCATCACGAAGCCCGTGGAGATCATTAGTACAACAATACTTAGCAGAACGGTCAGTACGGTATGTTTGGTTTCCATCGTCGGTGTGAGCGTTTTGAGTTTGCGAGCGGTTCAGAGCGAGAGTTCCATCGCGGGTATCTCGACGAACGCCGTCTCGTATCCCTCGTGGCGCGCCGTCTGCGGTGGCGAATCGACGGTGATCGTGAGCTGGTCGCCCGACCGCACGTCCGGCACGAACGCGCCGTAGTGATACCGCAACTCGGGGTCGAGAGTCGATTGGAGGTAGCCGTCGAAGGCGGTCTCGTCCCCACGGGCTACCGTCCCCGAGAGGGACATCATCGGAAGTATCGTCCGGTTGTACGGTGTTCGCGGGGAGACAGCCAGATACGTCTGGTCCTCACTCCCGCCGAAGCGCGTCGCGTCCTCGATGGCCGTCACGACGAACTGCGCGTCCCCGCTCGTCGCTGACCCGCGAACGGTCCCCGGAAGCGCGTCCGGCTTCGGCGCCGTCGAGTCCGGCAACATTTCCATGTCCATTAACTCGACTGCGCCTTTCGTTCCCTGCTTGTCAGCGGGGATATCCGTGTACGCTATCTCCTCCAGTTTCGCCTGGCTGAAGCCCAACTCGAAGGAGAAACTGGCGTTCCCCTCGTTATCCGCGAGGGTTCCCGTTCGTCGGGTCGAGGTGCCGCCGATGCTCACATTGACGGTGTACGTTCCGTCACCGTCGAGTTGCGCGTTATCGCCGAAGTGAAAGCCCATCGGCTGGGAGAGCATCGGCCACGGTGCGAACTGATCGACGGTCTCCCCGTCCTGCGTGATTGTGAGCTGTGGGTTGACGTCCGGCGGGATGACACCGGTTTCGGTGTCCCAGACGACCGGCATCAGGTGGATCGAATCCTCCGGTTGAATCCCGACCTTCGTGATGCCGGAGGGTTTCATCAGCCAGAAACGATGCGCGTAGGAGTACGTGAGCGCGCATCGGTATCCGTTCTGCTCCCGTACGTTAACCGTCTTCATTCCCTCCCAGTGCGTCGGATAGTAGACGGCGTCGGGGCGATCCGCCACGAGCGGCGGGGTCCGCGCCGAGCGCGTCCCGAAGCCGACGCACCCGGCAAGTCCGGCGAGTGAAGCCCCGCCGAGCATCCGGAGCGCGTCACGACGACGCATGAGTCACCTCCTCCGTCTCCGTAGTCGGACTCGCCGGCGGGAGCGCTCGGAGCGAACGTGGCGGGACGAGATAGTTGCCCCGACGCTCGGTCCGGATGTACTGGAGAATCCCGTTGTTGTTTCGTTGGCCGACAGCCGAGTTCTCGGCGATATCGGTCCCGTTCATCGCCTCTCGCGTGCCCACGAAGTCGCTGATCGACCGCTGAAGTGCGAGAAAATGGACGCTCGCTTCGCCGTCACCGGTCGAGTCGAAGTCTCGACGGAGGATGAGCGGTTGGTCGTCTTTGCGGGCCTCAGCCGTCTTCTGCGAATGACCGACGACGCCCGTCTCGCGGGCCGTCTCGACGGGGTTGCCACACTGGTCGACGTTGCTGCTCGTTCCGAGGTTGTCGCCTGCGCCCTCGACGACGTCGTTCTCGGCGTGATGGGGGCAGAACATCTTGGCCTCTCGTTGCCACCGGTCGTCCTGGTTGTACCACTGGTTGAGGTTGAGGTCCAGTTTCGAGATGTGTTGGGTCGTCCCCTCGGCGAACGGGCCGGACTGGATCGTGACGCTGTCCTCGCTGGCTTGGTTCTTCTTGAAGCCGGATTTGAAACCCATAAAGAGGGGTGCGTCCTCCGGTACTTTGTCCGCAGGAACTCCGTCGGCTTCGTCTGCTTTCTCGGCGGGGAGGCCGTCGCCGATGAAGCCGGTTCGGCGGTCGACCACTTCGAAGGCGTCAGTCAGCGCGGCGTCGGGTTGCTCGACACCGTTAAGGGCCGATTTATTGCCTTTGAGGGCTTCCTGAGCGCCGAGGACGACCTGAGCATGATTACTTGCGAGATGAACGACGGCGTCCGGCGTGTCTAGGTGGGGGTCTTCGAACGAGGACAGCGCTTTGGGGGCGGGCAAGCTAACACTCTCCGGGAGTGCCTTGTCGAACCGTTCGAAGTACGATGGCGAATAGCTCATCGTCAACAGAAGTCCGTCTCCACTCCGCTCGTAGGCGTGTTCTACCCCTCTCAACGCCGTTTCGACCGAACGCCGGTCGGCATCTGTCGGCGGACCGCTCTGCGCGTAGTTTAGATACAGAAGCACCCGGTGTCTCGGCGCGACGACGTTCCCGTGGTCGTCAGTCGGTAACGACTCGTTCCACGCATGTTGGCGCTCAGGATACGAAGAGAGGTCATCGGGACCGGTCGGCACGTCGGCCTGCTCGCGTTCCAGACACGCGCTGAGCGCCGCTGTCCCCCCGATCGCGACGGCTGACTTCAGGAACGCTCGCCGCGGTATCTTCTTCCGGTCTGCCATTAGACTGGATTTGGCCTCTGACGGAAAGCACGTTCTGGTACGTTTCTCGAATCCCGTGTGGAACGGAGATGCGTAACCGACACACTCAGGCATCGGGCGCTCAAATATCGTGTGATGTGGCTCCCCTCCCGCTCCATGCCGGTATCTCCAACACGATGTCGGTCCCTCCTCTCAAAACGCTGGGTTTCCAGTTGGACCGTCGTTTTGACATCGCTCAGGATTCAGCGTGAATAGCTGACTCCCTCAGATGTTCCGGGTGAATGAGAAGTCCCGCGTTCTGCAGGAGTGTCTACGCTACTTTGGTGCGCTCTCGATCTGTGCCGTATAACTGGTCGACGTCGAGTCGGTTGAGATTGCTGAGTATACGATGCATCCGGTACCCTTGTTTGAACTCTTGCTCCATCGAAAGCGCCTCACCGCTCGCCGGCGCGGAAAGACTCAACGTTGTATCTATTAATAGCAATAATAGTACGCTTACTCAGTTCGTGTATGGCCCCGAGGACCCAGTCGGTTCTAGTCCGGCCACTAACTTCGACTGGTCGAAGCGAATTCAACACTTCGGACTTGACAGTATAATTACTTCGAGTATGGATGTATAGGCGCATGTCTAACCAAGACTGCAATTGCACCGACCCTTCGGTTGACGAGAGTGACGCACAGACCCCCGCAACAGACAGCTGGATCGAAGCACGACCGGTGAAGACCGCAGAATTCCCGACCCCCGTCGCAGACAACATGAGCCGGTTCTTTGGCGCCTCGATCGACACGTTCCCCGACATGGTCGCGGCGATCCGCACCGTGGTTGAGGGGGACGGGATTGCTATCGACGAACTCTGTCACGTCGACGGCGAGACCCCGCACTACGCGACGACCGCGAGCGAGACCTACTACTTCCGGTGTTTCTACGACGGGATCGCGCTCGCGCATCTCGTGGATGAACCCGTCCAAATCCGGACTGAAACTCCCACGGAGGAGCCGATCGAGATCCAGATGTCACCCGCGGACGGTGTCGACGTCACGCCGCCAAACGCGGTCATGTCCTTCGGGGTGACCACTGAGAGCGACGTACCCGCTGACGAGACGCCTTCCGCGCCCGATGTCTACGGCGCTGTCTGTCCGTATGTGAAGGCGTTCTACACTCGCGAGGACTACGAGCGCTGGGCGGAAGACGTGGCGGCCACCACGGTCGGTATTCCCCTCGACGCCGGCGTTCCTATTGCCGCCGCACTGACGGCATCCGCTCCGTCGGAGGGTGCCCAATGAGTCTGGAGAGTATCGCGCTCGTCGGCTCCCAGGCCGTGCTCGGACTCGTGGGCGTGGCCGTCGGCGGTGCGAAGGTCACCCATCAGGAGGATCAGATCGAAGACTTCCAGCGATTCGGATATCCACAGTGGTTCCGAATCCTCACCGGTCTTATCGAGATTGGCGCCGGTCTCGCGTTGCTCGCGGGCCTGGTGTGGCTCTCCGCGTTCACCGTGGCGGGTGGGCTTCTCCTGAGTAGCGTGATGGTGGGCGCAGTGGCCACGCACATCCGTACTGGCGACCCACTATCGAAAACTGCCGTGCCAGCGGTCCTCTTCGCCTTCACAGCGGGGCTGCTCATAATCCGTGACGTGACGATCCCGCTGTAACGTTACCTCTCCTTACTCCTGGCCAGTAGCGAGTTCCGTCTCGTCGATTTCTTCGGCCCACCTGAGCAGTGGTTCGAGGCGCTGGCCCAGTTCTTCACCGGTCTCTGTGAGTTCGTATTCGACCCGTGGCGGGATTTCGTCGTATTGCTCACGGGAGAGGATGCCGGCGTCGACGAGTTCCTCGAGTCGCGTCGAGAGCGTCGAGCTGCTCACCTCCTCGAACGTCGCTTCGATGTCGCCGTAGCGGGCCGGGCCGATCGCGTCGACCACGCAGACGAGTTGCATCGCGTACCGGCGGCTGAGGAGGTCCATCACACCACCCAGTGGACAGAGGCAGTCGTGTCCGGGAGGCGACGAGTCAGCCGTTTCAGTCGCTGAGTCGGGGGTTTCTACCATAGCTTTCGTTCACCAGACCTTGTCCAATACTTCGGAGTTGACAGCATAAATAGTTCCGTATTCAAAGTATGAGCGCATCATGAATCAGAACGACTCCAAGCGCGAGGTCGCGTGCACGCTCACCGAGGAACAAGAAGCGGAACGGCGGGAGGAAGTTCGGGCCCGCCTCGTCGATCACTACCTCGGGTACGAGGAACACGAGAACGGCGTCGTCGTTCGCTTCGACGGAACGGACGAGTCACTCGAAGCACTCGCTGAGTTCACCTCAAACGAGTTGCAGTGCTGTTCGTTCGCCGAATACGAGATCGCCGTCTCGCCCCCGTACGAGGAAACCCGCTTGACCGTCACTGGTCCCGACGGGACGACGGAGATGTTCCAAGACGGGTTCGTCGACCGGCTGGACGTCGAATCAGCCTGACTCACTCTTTCCGGTCGAACCACTTCGCGAGTCCGGCACTCGTCGTCATCTCGACCACGCCGAAGACGACCGCGGGAACCGACGCGATAGTCGGGAGGCCGGCCGCGATCACAAGTGCGGCCGCAACTGCGAAATCGCGCATCCCGACGGAGAGAACTGACGCGATACGAGTCGCTCGCTCTGCACGGTGACTCACGAGAAAGCCCACGCCATATCCGAGCCCGTTCAGGACCACGACGCCTGCGATGACACTTCCCAAGAGTCCCAGGTTCGAGCGGATGGCGGCGGCGTTCGCGGCGGTGACACCGCCGATAATCAGAACCACCATTATGGCAGAGACGGCCGGGTAATGAGCGTCGTACGCGCCGACGCGCTCGGGCCACCGTGCTCGCAGACCGACGGCAAGTAACATGGGCGCAACGACCGCTACGACGAGCTGTTCGACGATCGGCAGCGTCGGAACGGTCGCGCCCCCAGCGAGCACGGTGACGACCGCGGGAACAAACCCGAGACTCCCGACGCCGATGACTACCAGGGCCGTCGTCGAGAGCGCTGTATCGCCGCCTGCGAGTTCGGTCATCACCGGCGTCACGAGTTCCGGCGTCACAGCTCCGAGCACGACGAACCCCACAGTCAACTCGGGCGACAGCCCGAGGCCACGGGCGATGCCGAACGCCAAAACGGGCATCGCGACGTGACCCAGCAGGACGAGCGCGACCGCCCGGCCGCCGATCTGGCTGAACTGCTCGACCGAGAGCGTCAACGAGATGCTCCCGATCATCACCGCAAGAATAACCGTCGAGAAGCCGGTCACGACGGCAAGGTCCGTGACAGTGAGCCCGAGGGCCACCGAGAGCAGAATCCACACGAGGAGGTAGTCCTCGACGAGGGCCGAAAGCGATTGAAGTCGTCCGTAGAATGGTGCCATCGACGTTATCCCGTGGTGACGCAACACTCTAGGGGTGGGAAACCCGCTCGGTTCGTAACCGGACTCAAACGGTGCCCGTCGAAAGATGCGCCTGGGGGACGGCGGGCGGTCATGTGTACCGGCGTACCTCCGGGGTGTCGAGGGCGATCAGGACGAGTGCGGCCGCGAGGACGCCGACATTCTGCCATGTCGGGCCGGCCGTTCCTGCGGCGACGACCATGATCGGCACCGCGATGAGCGCCGCGATTCGCGGGGCTCTGTCGAGGAGGAACAGCGCCGCCGCGCCGAGTTCGAGTGCGCCGACGATCGGGACGAGGATGGATGGTGTCGGTAGGCCGAGTGACTCGAAAAACCGGACCGATGTTCCGTAGGTGAGGAACTTGCTCGCGCCGGGGGCCAGCAGGAGCCCCGCCATTCCGTACCGGAGGAGTGGTCGAAGGTGCTGTCCGATGGCGAGGTCAGTTTCCTCAGTCTCGTGGCTCATCGGTCAATTCCGGGGACGACTATGTTCCGTCAGTGCCTCTCGGATTTCAGAGAGCGTGCCGTTCGTGGTGTGTTCCTCGACCCATGCTTGGTGGGTGTCGTCCCGGCGCGCTTTCTCCTTGATATGCTCGGCGACCTTCGCCGTCGCAAACTGCTCTTTTGCGCTCTGTGAGGAGTTACAGACCGGACAGTCTTCCTCGACGGCACCACTCATGCGTAGTGCTCCTGGAGATATTCGACGATGTCGTCGGATTCGTACATCGTCACGTCGCGCTCGTGATCGACGAGGAATGGGATCTGGTCCTCGCTACCCAGAGTTCGGAGTTGGGCGTGGGTCTGTTCGTTGCGCGTCTCGCCGGCGGCGGACCGTGGATTATGGATGACGTACGAAACGCCGAGCTCAGTCAGCGTCTCGCGGACTTTCGCCGAGTACCTGCATCCTTCCGCTTGATAGAGTTCTAACATGGTGTGTGGTGAATGGAGGGGCCGAGTGGTCAGCGGGAATCAGTCGTGGTCGTGAGCGCGCTCGTGAACGGCCTCGGTGATCGCTGCAAGGTCGATTTCACCATCGTGTTCGTCCTTGTCCCAGACGAGGTCGTCGTCAGCGTGAACTTTGAATACACCGCCGTGCCCCGGTTGAAGCCGGACGCCGTTGAGATCCTGCTCGAACTCTTCGAGTAACGTTTCCTGTGTCTCGACGGCGTGTTCAAGCAGGCCACACGGGACACAGTATTCGATGTTGACTTCTGTCATCGCAGTTCGACCAATGACCGCGTCGCGGATAAGTATCAGGTATGTGTTACGAAACGTAGTTTCGTCTGCGAAACCACGGTTTCGTTTGTATACGACATATCGGAAGGATACTACTTTCACCCTCGGCATTCAGACGACGTCTATGAGCGATATGGGTGGCGTCCCAGAAGACGAGTGCTTGGCGGTCTGGTGCGCGGGCGATGACTGGTGTGCAGTCACGTGCGCAATGGATGTCATCGGAAAGAAGTGGCATCCCGTCATCGTTCACCGACTCCTGCAACACGGAGCGTTACGATTCAATGAGCTCAGCGAGGAAGTCGGTGGCATCACGAACAAGATGCTCTCACAGAGTCTCGAGGACTTAGAAGAGAAGGAACTCGTCAACAGGGAGATCGTGAGCGAAAAACCCGTCGCCGTCGAGTATTCGCTCACTGAACGTGGTCAGTCCTTAGAGCCAGTCATCGACTCACTCGAGGAGTGGGGGAAGACGTATCTCCGGCCCACAGAGGATCAAGATCAATCTGTTTGCTGAGCCAAATCTAATTTTCAGAGCTGACAGATGAGACGCTAGTAGTGACTTCGATTAACCAACGTACTCGGCAATTCTTGTCTATGTTGGTTAATCGATGCTTTCAGCTCTGCGCTACTCGAGACTGGGGCCGTAGCGAGCCGAGCCACACACCCGACACTCCCAGATCGGTTGTCCCGTCCACGCCTCATCCGGGACCGACTCGTGGGTCTTGAACCGATGGTCAGTCGCCCGTCCACAGTTTTGACAGTCGAATTCCTGAGTTGTCGGTACCGACGAGACCTGGCGATCAGCCGCAGCCTCGCCACCGGATTCAGTCAGCGCCATCGCTGGAACCAGCCACACCGCGTCCTCAGCGTCGTCGAGGACCGCGTCGAGACGCGACGCGTCACGGATGGCGTTCCCCCGCTGGTCGTAGAGCCGCGTCGGGGCCTGCTCCTGAGGCTCCGCCGCTTCCTGCCCGTGCCACCCCGTCCTGTCACGGGCAACAGTGAGAAGCCGCTCTCCCTCCTCTGACGCCACCTGTACCGCGTCGGGGAGTGAGGGCCATTGCTCGGCCAGCTGGCGCGCCGGCGCCTCGTCGAGTTTGTAGATGAGCGTGTAGTCGTCGACGGCCGCCTCCGCCTCGTTGGCGGAGAGGAGGTTCGTCGCGGCGCCGCCCTTCGCGACGGCGCCGTAGAACGTGGTCGACTCGACGACCAGATGGACGATGCCGAGGCACGTCGTCGACGCTGTCTCGTTCGTGCTAGTGGCGTCACCATCGAGATGGTTGGTGAGACAGAACCGGCATTTCGTCTGGCCGTCTGGGACTGACGCCCCACACGACTGGCACTCGCCGTCGGTTACCGTCGGCGGATCGGGGTAGCCACCAGAGCTCGTCGCGACGCGTTGCCGCCGGGGGGCACCCTCACAGCCGTCGTCCAGCCTCGTGTCCGGAATGTGGGACGCCTCGCCGGTCGGCCGCAATTCTGCAAAGTCAGAAATCGGTTGGCTCGTAGGTTCTGCCGTGTTGGTATTTCAACGTCCGGACGCCTTCGCTCGCAATACTCTCTTGATTATGCGAGAGGGTACAAACATATATGGGAGTTCAGCGCCAACATGTCGTAAGAGGTGCCAAATATGTCCGAATCCTCGCGAGATGGAGTCCAGTCGTGGACTGAGTCGATGAGCGCCCGCGACCGTATTCGAGCAGTCGCCGAGACGCTTCGCGAACCGCGGTCGGTCAACTGGATCAGTGATCAGGCCGACGCCGCCTGGAGTACGACCAACGAGGAGCTCCAGGATCTCGTCGAGCAGGGCCAGCTGCGTCGCGTCGAGGCCGGCGAGACGACGCGCTACCAGCCGGACTACACGCGCCTGCTCTTCGAGGAGATTCGCACGCTCATCGAGGAGAACACGCGCGAGGAACTGCGGAGCGAATTGGCCGCGATCACCGAGGAGATTGAGGAGTGGCAGGCCACCTACGACGTCGAGACGTGGGAGGAGCTCGAACAGTCGCTCGCCGATGGCGACCTTGCAAGTGCGGAGCTCCGCGACCGCCGCGACGTCATCGCGTTTTGGCGTGAGAACGAGGAGGATCGCCGCCTCATCAAGCACGCGCTGGAACTCTACTCCGACGTTGAAGCCGCCCGCGAACAGATGACTGACGTGGCCGACCGCGCCACGAGCTAATCCTCCTCTCCCACAGAATGATCTTTCTCGCCGGTCGCGGCCGCTATACACAGCGGACCCTTCTCCGAGACGTTCACGACCGATTGGCGAATCAGGCGGGTTGTGAGGACGTGCGCTATCGCCCGTCTCGACGCCGACCCCGGTACGTCATCGCGGATATTGACTCGACGACGTTTCTGAGTGACTCCTACGACGCGGCGACCGCACGACTGGAGATCCGCTTCTGGTATCCCGCCGGCGTCGACCACGAATACTACCGCATCAACTGGGTCGAACCGGACCGGAATCTGATGCTCGGCTTCCACCAGGACACCGATCATCCGGACCTTGGCCCCTGTCACATCCAACTCAATCACGAAGACACGCCCGTCGACCGGTATGAGGCGGCGTTTCTCGATGTGCACCCACTCGCCGTTCTCGATAACCGACTACAACAGTTCCCGGCGGCGGTAGAGGCGATTCGCTGGGAGAATGGGGCGCCCTCGCTCCCTACTTGGCCGGTCTAGACCGCGAGTTCATCCGAGTGTCTCGTGATGCGTCCGGACAGTCGTTGGCGTGACGTTCCCTGTCTCTGCAACGTCGCTTTGCGTCATCCACTGCCTCTGTTCCTGCCCCGCTTTGTAGAGGCAGGCCGCGGCGAACCCGGCCGGATGGACGCCCGTCGTGACGCCGCGCTCCTCGGCCTGCTCAGCTAGCGTTCGGGCCCGCTGTCGGATCTCGTCCGGACACCCGAGATCCAAGGCGAGTCGCGGCACGAACATGCTGGGAGAGACGGGCTCGGCAGGCAGCCCCAGCTCTTCGTTCAGCGTTTTGTACGCGTTCGTGACTCGTGACTCAGCGACGCGGGCCATCTCGCTGACGTCGTCCACTAACCGTGAGAGCCCGTTGCACCGGCAGGCTCCGTAGACGCTGGCCGCGGCGATGGCCTCGATGGATCTGCCACGAAGCAGATCCTCGTTCTGGGCGCTCCGGAAGAGCTGACACGCCTAGTCGCGGAGCGAACCGGAAAGCTCGAGCGCACTCGCCAACCGACGCACTTCACCCAATCCGTGGGCGAGATTCCGTTCCGCTTTCGACCGCCAGCGGCCCCGGGTCTGCTCACGGCGCATCCGCGCGAGTCGCCGTCGCTTCTGCCCGGAGAGTTCGTTCCCCTTTGCGTCGGTGCCGCGACCGATTTCCGTCGACAGGCGCTCTTTTTTGAAGTTCAAATCTCGACGGGGTCACCGTCCTGGTCGTATTCTTTGAGTCTTCGGTAGATATCTCGGACATTTCTCTCGTCGTGGGTCGTCACGTTGTGGACCTCCTCGCGCACCTCGCCTACTTCGTAGTCTGCTTGCCTCGCAGCGTATGCCAGGAGAGCACCGGAGGCCACGAGATTCCCTAGCCCCTTTAAGCCGAAGAATTGGCTGCGGACCGTCGTGCAGAGGCCGAGCGTTCCGAAGTCCGTCGTGAACTGGAGATGGCTGACGCAGGGCAGGCCTTTCACCTGAGGCGCCTTCATTGCCCGCTGCCGGTCATTTTCATCGAACAGATTGGCGATTAGAGCGTTCCTCCGATTACCGGGATACCCTTTCAGGCCCTCGCCGATGCACTCTTCGATTGCTTCCCCACTCTGATTCCAGTATCCTCCATCCAGTTGCTCGATCACGCGGTCCTCGACCCAGTGGGCTACGGTGTCACCGCCTGCAAGTGGCGATGTCTTGCTGAGCGAGACATCTTCGATACTACTGAACTGGTCTCCGAGTCGGAGTGCCCGCCGCCATGTATTGAATTGGGTATCCCGTGTACTTGGGACGGCACTCGACTCTGAAACAGGGTCGGTTACTCTCACAGTCATGGATTGTGGTTGGTGACGGAGCCACAGGTCAACTGCATCAGCATATGCTTCTACGAAGCTGCCACCGATTGCCTCTGTTCTGTAACTGGCGGTCATGCCGAGAAAGGTACAAGGTCTGAAAAGCAATAAAGTTTAATAGGGATGACAATTGTAGTGGCGAGGAATTTTGGGCTGCACCCCTAGGGGTCACGCTGAACAAACCACGATAACTTCCTGCAAATTATAAACAAAGCATTCTGAAGTGCGAGATTGACGCGAGGAAATTTCTGATATTCTTTAATTAGTAGGCATATACACACATACGGCCACCAATCGTTGTTATTTACGAATATGCAGAACCAGAATAAACCATTTATAAAGAACAGAGTAATTTGAATAGTAATTTATCTGTCATATCGGGTCGAACTGGGGTTCGTCTGGATGTCCTCGTCGAAGCTCATTTTCGACGAGATATATCAAATATCTCTATAAGAGGTTGGTTCAAGCGTGCCCCACTTCTGAACTCTGTCTTCATATGGCCATGTAAGCCGTCTCATCCAGTCCATTGTGTGGGAGAACAGTTCCTCAGCGGCTATTTGGCCTTCTGTTCTTTTCACAATCCAGACTAACTGCGGGAAAACACTTTGATAATCCATCGTATCAAGACGTCCTCTGCGCCAAGCAGTCAGGACATGTTCCAAGGCATCCTCACCACATAAATCGACTAGGACATCCGCCAATACCACGAAACGAGTACGACCTCCACCAAGCCACCAATGAATTAAATCACGTTCCGCAATCACGTTCTCCAACAGACGAACTGCCCTCTCGGTTTCATCCCGCTCCGTAAGCACACGAGCAATCGGTGCAGCTGCAGTTGGATCATACCTCTTTGAACCAATCCCCCGTTCTTCAAGTAGATCGCCTGCCGTCAGTAATTCATCCGTTGTTAACTCATCCAAATCACCGGGTTCGAGGGGGTCTTCTTCCGAATGCTCAGACAATAGTAGACGAACCGTATCATCTTCACCAATTTCCTCCTCATCCTCTTCCTCGTAATCTCCAGAGCTATCACTCTCATCAAGATCTTCTGGAATCTCTACGCCATGCTTAGAGGCTAAGTCCCGAAGCTGCTGTTCCTCTTCATCACTTAATCCATCTCGAACGTAGTCTCCTCGATTCATTGCGTAAAGTGCTTTTACAACCACGTGATCCCAGCCAAATTCATCTGCAACCTCAGCAGCCTTAGAGAAGAATGGAAGCGACCGATTCGAATGCTGACTGCTGCGAATCTTGGTCTCCTTGACGTAAACCATACTCTCTAATTCATCGGCTGTCAAACCCTCTGTATTCCGCAAACGCCAGTCCCACAACTTACGTGTCGTTGTATTATGCTTGGCACGCTCCTCCGCAGTGTGATAATCAATAGCTCCATCATTGAGAAGAGATTTCAGGAACTTCCCCTCGAAGTGGTGTGTCTCCTTTCCGTCCGTCAGCTCATGAAGCAGATTCGCCCAATTGACTAACTGTATAGCAGTACCGAGGTGACGGTCCCAGTCGCCATCAGCAATATCTTCAAGCCCGTTCCAAAGATCACTGAGAAACATATCCTTCCGGTATCCGTATCTGAAGCAGTGGTCTACCGCTTTTTTAGCGTATTTTTCAGCATGCTCATCATAGCCAGCTCTGGCTGCTCGGACAGCCAAATCCATGATATCTTCAGATGGCGGCATTTCCTCCGGAGGACGTTTCAGAATTTCCTCGTAACGCTGTTCAAAACTCTCAGGCAGTGCTTCATCAGGAAACAGGTCTCCCCGAGTTTCATCCAAGGTTCGGGAAATCTGCTTCACCAACCTATCTTCAGAATCAAGATTATCTGCTAACTGTAGAACTTGCCTGCTAAGATCCTCAGATCCTTGATCAACCACCTCGTCGAATGCATCGAACACTGATGAGACCGCCTGGCTATACCTCCAGTTATCTATATGCCGGGTTCTCACATCCTCGATAGAACCATCCTCAAGAATCTCCTGTAAATACTCCAGGGTCGCATCAACCCAGCGTTCAGTTTCGGTTGGTGAAGCTCGTGTCGATGTAGCGCCGATCAAAGCCATCAACTTCTGAATCCGCACCTGCTCTGTGGACATATCCTCAACAGTATCAATCAGCTCATCTGGGGACTTTCCTAAGCCTGCAAGTATTGAACCCGTATAGTAGACATCATAGAACTCGGTCCCTCCACCACCCGGCTCATCAATAGGTTCACTCAACTCCAGACTATCTATTCTCTGGGAAATTTCATCCTCAGATCTTCCACATTTGAGTAGCGTGTGTAGAGCTGCTAAAGATAGAGAAGAACAGTCTGGTGCATTCTCTCGGAGACCTTCGTGCCAAGACTCCGGCAGATTATCGACTAAGCTCTCACACGCTTCCAGTGCTAATCCCGGATTTTCAAACAGCCAATCCGGTGGGTCAGGCTGAGCATCAAGGAGACCAAGGTTCTTTTCAACAGCAGCAAGCACCTCTCGGGGGAAGTGTTCTTCTGTGTCCTTGCGTACAATATCTGCCGACAACTCCCAAAATTGACTCTGTTCTAAAACCTTCGCTGCAACCTCGAAGTACGCATTCGGGTCCCAACTGGGCTGATCAACACTTCGGTAATCTTCCTCCCAGGCCGCAAGCCAGTCCTTATCCAACTCATCTTCCCAGGCCTGCGATACGACTTGCATAGCTTGAAGTGCCTCCTCACTACCACCATCAAAATCCCGGACTTGGTTAACCAAACGAAGAGCCTTCTCACGATCACCGCGAGAAATATAATAAGTAAGCCGCAAACGATCATCTAAATAAGTTTCAAGCATGTTCCGGGATACTCCTCCGAGAACAATGCAGTCAACTGCCGTCGTATAGTCCCCATCCTGTAACGCGGCATCAAATGCCAGTTCCAAAGTCTCAGACATCAAGTTAAGGTGGACGCCGTCTTGCCACCAGCCAAGGACATAATCCAGGTCGGCTAACTCTTTGAGAGCACTACGACCTGGTCCCTTCTCCGCGTGGTATCGGAGGCTCTCTAAATTCGTAGGGAAGAACGTAGACTGGTTGAAAAAGTAGTAGTATAATCGCTCATGTCCATTCTCAATTTCCTCTTCATCAAGCTGACCCTCTGTAAACGCCCGAAAGCTGTCATGGAAAATACGGAACCGGCCATCCGGCAAGGGATTTAAAATATGGGCAAGGGGGGCCTCATCAAGCGAGATGCTCTCCTGAACATACGGCAAGTCAACCACTCCATCAACTATACCCTCATGCAAGCCAGTCGGATTCAACGTAACCAGGGTCGTCGCATCACGCTCATACGGCTCCAAAGGCTCCCATATCGTCTTATAATACTGCTCAAGCTCTCCATCCACATGAGACGTCTCCTCCAAAGCAGATTCTAGACCAGCCTGAACGCCCTCTTCATGCAATCCTGCCTTACGGACGAGATGAGCGAGAATCACCGGAAGGCCGCCTGAAACATCCTCCATCTCGCCAACAAGTCCACCGTCAGGCGACACTTCATTTCTCTCCAGATACTCCTGGATCTCCTCAGGAGTCCATGGAGGTACCCTAATTTGAGTATCTACGTTCAAAGTCGCATGCGTTTCCGGGGACAGAGGACGACTCACCATTAAAAGACCTAATGGGTCCGGGAATTCCACCTCCCCAATCTCCTCTAATACAGTTCCCTCAGCAGGTTCTGTAGCCGTCGTCCCACCAAACTGCCGAAGAGCATGATCCAAGCCATCAACGATAATCAGAACACGCTCATCATCCTGCTCCGCCCACTCAGCGACAATGTCGATGTATCTCTGTAAATCGTCAATCCCTGTCCATACAGGTACTGAGACATCGTCGTTGAATGCTTCTGGAAACGTGGCATGAATTTGGGCTGCAAGTTGATGACGGAACCAAGTAGGGTCACTTCTCTTCTTCTCCAACGAGTCCGCATCCTCCGGCACGTAAAGATAGAAACGTAATGTTCGCTGATCATCCGGTTCTCTCCAACTCTGATGAAGCAACTCAATACCGGTAGACTTCCCACTCCCGGGCTTGCCCTCCACTAAAACTCGGTCAACAGGATCGTCAAAGGCTTGTTCCACCTCAGTAATCCACTGAGGCCGAATAAACCCGTCTTCTACAGGGAATTGTTGAGAAAAGATAGGTGACGGACTCAGCTCTAAACGGTGGATAATCTCTTCTCGATCTAACCGTAGAACCGGTTGATTTCTGGCCCACCTCGCCAAGTTAACCGCTCTCTCAGTCAGGGTACGCGGATCATCGATTTCAGGATTCTCTCGAAGCTCTAATCGAGGTGCAACACTCCCTAAAATTTCCTCAAAGAAGTCAGTCCGCTGGATCGATTCTATTACTCCATCTCCTTCAACATCAATTCCCGGCGCTCCCAGTATGAATTCGATCTCGGTATTATCCGTAACTACGCCTTGTCTATCTGCCAATTTTTTAGCAGGGAACTCGACCTCGTCCAGCAAAGATAGAGACCTAGAATCTTCTGTAAACTCGACCCCTGATCCTGGTTCCCGGTTGAATGAGGTCAATACTACAAAACGTGAGCCATCTCCTGAATCAAGCCGAGACTCTGCTGACTCAACCAGATTCTCTATCGCCAATCCTCGGGAACTTGAACCCGTGAGATCGCTCGAAGACAAAGTATAGTCAATCCCATTTTTGACTTGGATACAGACAACCTCGTCATCTCGTTCAAGAATTACATCGTCGAACTTGTCTCCATCCTCAAGTTGCCATTCAATAGTTACCGCTTCCGACTCCTCAAAAAAGACGGATAGAATACAAGCTCCCGCTACAAAATCCTGAAATGTGTAACCACGGGCAGCTGCCGCCGTCCGCTTCGTACTAGCCGCTATCTCCGTAATATCTGAATCTTCGGAAGTCGTATTCTCACTTTCGTTCGACATTACCGCATCACGTACTGTCTAGTTTATGAACTACAGACGGTATTAAACTGATGTGTCTCCATTTCTTCTGGGTTTGTTTGGTTAGTTTGATGAACCTTATCAGTGGGTCTGCACTTTTTCATTGCGTCTCTGCACAGATCACGGAACAAAGGTCCCGCCGGTCAGAATCGCTAAGATGCTTACTGAAATAGCCCCAAATAGGAGACATCACTCGCTATTAGTAAGACCATCTAGGTGTGATTTGTCGTTGAACCGAGCGCTGATGTAGATCGTGATGATGTCTTTTTCCGCTGCTTCTTCTACACCCTGACGAAATTCGTCGTTAGTCCGGTAGTTGTCAAAGTAGAATGCCCAGTATTCACGCTCGCTGAACCCCCATACCGGGATATTTCCCTCGTATCCAGTTCGCCAAAGCAAGTACTCATCGAACAGATTTGCTTCGTCCTCCTGAATGAGTTGGTAGAGGTCGTAGAGTGTGATAACCACTATCCGTTCGTGCTCTGCGAGGTGGTCGTGGATCTCACCCATTCCCAACTGTTGATCGGCCCGCTCGTTACCAGAGTACAATGTGGGAAGAAATCCGTCAAGGATGACTATGCCGCCTGTATCCATCTCACCGGAGTTCTTGTTGCCGGTGAGGTTATACACCAAACCGAATTCATCGTCTAGACTGTCAAGATAGCCCAAGGTATTCTGTATCTGATCGGCAGCCTGAGTCACCTTCTGTGTAAATCGGCTCTTGATAAGCTCTACACGATTCGGAATCTTTCGAAAGATTGGGTGTGATTTCACCTCCGCCACCCAATATGAATCCTCGAAAAAGAGAAGTCCATCTGCTTCTCCAGGATTGGGGTCATGGATATACTCGAACTCCTTGACGAAGTTTCGACTGGGTATCTGTTGTAGTAGTTCTTGAGCTAGTTCCTCAACGACACCGCCCTTCTCTCGGTTTTCTACTGCTTGGATCTGTTTGAACTGCCCAACGTATTCTTCAATACGGTACTGCGCCGTGGTCAACAACACTTCCGGAAAGGGGATAACGATCTCGCGTTCCTCTCCCCTTACTTGGAAAACAGGATTTGAAAAGAAGTCTAGCGAAGAGCTATCTCCCGAATGAGAAAGGAACTCAAGAATATCCTGAGCTGTTTCGATTCGCTCCTGATGTCGGCTCGGATCAATAGTTGGATCGTCAGGAAGAGTCCCCTTCACGAACGACTTAATGATCCCCTTTCGACTGAGTGTGACCCTCCGATGCCACGTTTGCTGGAACTGCTTGCTCGGTTCTTCGATATTCGAGAAATCAGCATAGTCTTCCTTCGATTCGAATCGGTTCAAATCAGACAAGATTGGGTCGGGCTCCTCCAAGATTGTATCTCGAAGTAATGCTTCGAACGAGAGCAGGTCAGAAATGGCAAATTCATCCTGATCGGATAGTGGTTCCTCGAGATGGTTGTATCGAAACAGTAGATACCCTTGGAAACCTTGAGGGTTAATATCCTCTGGAAGTGTAAGAAGCGACTCTTGGAACATTTCCTCGAAATCGGGACTGGTGTCCTTTCCCCTCGACTGTTTTTGACTGGCGAACTCCCTGATTTTGGCTACATCAAGCTTCTTGTGGGTGAATTCGCTATCTGAAATATAATTATCAAAATATTGCCGTATTACTGGGCGTCGTTCGGTGTTATATCGTCCTAAAGACGAGATGTAGCGGAGGTTCCTGCGGAAAATACCCGAACCCATTGTATCAAATCTGATGGGGCCAGCAGAATAAATGCACGTAGTTCATTACTCCTATCGACTGCCCTACCTTTGACGGTGAGAAGCCCAACAACCTCGGATATACTTGATTATTGAACTAGGTACTTGAGGGCAGCCGCCCGTCACTTCGTCGCTGATTCGCATTGCCTGCTCGTTCACGGTTGTGAGTGCGGCCTGCGTCATCTTCTCTCGCCAATCCGTGCGGGTGCCGGCTCGTCACGACCACACTGCTCACTGACGACCTCCCGCGTGCGCTGCTCGCGACCGTCTCGGTCCATCGCCCCCGTGACCCCGATTGGTTATTGGAGTCAATCGACTCTATATCCTGCAGTCGGATTTCTGCTCCGTTGGGTGGGCAGCCTCCCGAGTGGCCTACGTGCTGGGTTCGTAGTCCTCGTCCTCACGGGCCCGTATCTGTATCATTTCGTCCATAATGGATTCAAGCGAGTCCAATAAATACTCGAGATGAGTCACGCGAGGGTTCGGCTTCTCTGCCGCAGTCTGAAACGCTGTGGAATAATTCACAAATTCGTCCATCCAGCTTCCGAACTCGAACGGGGCGAGTTCAATATCAGCCTGTGCGTTCGCGACGAACTGTGCTGCCGCGTAATACCGTCCTGCATTAACCTGCTCCCGAGCGTCCCGTAGTTCAACGTCCGCGAACTGATAGACCATCCTAGCTCTACGCTACAGAGATAGCCGACGTATTTGAATGGCGGCATTACCAGTGACGACCTACACTTCGACACGCGGCGTCCGAATCAAGAGCTCCTCTCTGTCGGCCTGTTCGACGACTTTGCGTTCGAGATACCCGAGTGCTTGCGTGTGTGAGAAGGCGCCTCTATCGATCATGTCGCCGACGACATCCTTTGTGCCCTCGAATTCGCCTTTCGCGTAGCCGTCGCCCACCGGTTCACATTGGTACCAGCGTACGGTTCTGATGGCGCCATTGCCGACTGTAGGGTCGTCTTCGATTGTTTTTGAGGCGTACTGCAGCCCGAACCAGAGGGTTCGATAGGCGGTCACCTGGAAATTCAAGTCCACCACGTAGAACGCTTCGTGATGGAGATAATCCAAGTGATCTTGCAGGATTGTCTCGAACTCGATACCGATTGCGAGTGGGTCCGGTTCGACCTTCGTCGAGGGGTGGTCCTCTGCATATTCGGTTCTATCAAGGTCGACGTTACTCACGAGGAGGTCCCGGAAGTACGCTCGCAGGCCGTCGTGTTTTGTCTCGCCACCGAAGGGTGAGTCCTCGGTGAGTTCGTGTTTCAGCCTGAGATTCAACGCTCCCCAATGCGAGTAATGGAGGTTGTACTGTCCGTCCGGTCTCTGGTAGGCGATGAGTGCTCTGTGTCCCATGACGAATCTGCGAGGTAAGTTACCCCGCACCCTTCAGGGGACGATAAAATACAGCGGTGGCTGCACATTTTGACCGAGAGCAGGCCCGCCACACCGTCCAGATTCTACCGTGTGAACCAGAATATGTGAGGCCTATTGGGCCGTATCGAGAGACGCAGTGAGCTGCTGTTGTATATCAAGACCGGTATGGAACCGATCAACGATTGCTTCTTGATGTTCTGGACAGGCAAGGATGGCAACTGCGCCGTCCTGAATCGGGAGCACGGGTTGATCTGGATTATTGGGTGCGAGATGGCAACTAGGGCAGTTGATACCGCCGGCTGGCCGATGGTCTAGGAGTTCTGCTGTATTTTCGGTCGTGAAGCCACAGACAGCGGCGAACTGCTCAAGGTGTTCAGTACAGCCAATGAGGGGGAGTACGAGTTGATCCAACAGAAGAAAGGACAACGTGTGCCCGCTGGTAGAGTGGAGAGCAGACTCGCAGGCATCACACTGGATCGGCGGATGACTCTGAAAGTCGTCCGTCTGTTGCTGGGAGGAATCTGCTGGAGACATACTGAGGTGTGTAGATTCGGGTTTGACTGCCACACGGGTAAGATATACGCTAGACACACCCGTCCGAATCCAGCAGATACGGGGAGGATGTCACTGGAATCAAATTGGTTAGACACGATTTGCAGTGAAACAACCGGTGAGTGGAGTTGCACATATAATATTTAATTCACGGGAAATCATGCTCTATCCATGCACGTGACTCTTCTTGGGACGGGAGACACCCTCGGGATGCCCGTTCCTCTATGTGACTGTCACCCCTGTACGGAGACGGAAATTCGACGGAGGCCCGGGTTGCGAGTTGAGTTGAACGACACAACCCTTGTCTTCGACGCTGGACCTGATATCCGTGAGCAACTGATCCGAACCGAGACGGATTCGGTTGACGCGTTCTTCCTCACACACGGTCACGACGACCATATCGGGGGAATTCCGGAATTACACAAACTCTCGGCGTTCAACGACACCCCCATCGTAGCTTATGCGGAGTCTCCGACGTGGTCTCACGTCCTCGATACGTTTCCCTGGATCGAAATTGACCAACGGACGATGTCTGCCGGGGAACACATACAGGTCGGACCACTAACCGTCAAGGCGTTCCGGATTGAGCATTCAGAGCAGTTTCCCGAGCTCGGATTCGCTGTCACGGATGGGGATTCGACGGTCGCCTACGCGCCGGACGTGTGGGCGCTCCCCGAGACAGCAGTCCTCCAATCAGTAGATGTCCTGTTCGTTGACGCACTCTACCTCCTCGGAAAACCCTTCCCCGAAGACGATGACCACGCCGGTCCAGCACGGTTGCAACAAGAGATTGACGCGGTGGGAGCGGACCGAGTCGTTCTCACGAACGTATCGGAGCACCACCATCACGTGTCGACAGCGGAGTTCAAAAACCAAGCCGGGGAGTACGAGGTGTGGAGTGACTTCGACAGCGTTTCGCTCTCGGTGAATTAGCAGCTATGACTGTTCGCTGAATCTGCAGACTGGCAGCCGGCTACGCTATTCTAGGTAGTGACGGGAAGTGTATGTATATCTAGCAAGGCGCCTGAAACGGGTGTTACGACACTGACTGTACTCAGCACGGTTGCAGAAATCAGTCCTCGCCTGGGGAGTTCCAGCGAGTCAGGTGATGCAGATTCGGTTATCGAAGATCAAGGACAAATCCTGTTTTGGCTTCTTTGTCAAACCCACAACTCTCGTAGAACTCGTGTTTCCACTCTCTATCGGAGCCAGTCAACAACATGATCTTGTAGCAGTCGTTTTCCTCGGCGATTTCAGTTGCCGTCTGTAAACAGAGCCTGCCAAATCCGTTCCGGCGGTAGTCCGCGTGTGTGACCACGTTCTCGATGAGTCCGAACGGTCGTGCGCTTCTCGTCAGGTTCGGGGTGATAGACAAGACACACGACGCAACCAGCCTGTCGTCGTGTTCAACGACAATGAGTTTGAGATACTCGTCGCGCAACATCTCCTGCCACTGGCTTCGTAGTTCTTCAGTCCGTTCGAGTTCCGGATCGTCCGGATTGAGCATCTGATACAGGGACAGTAACTCGTCCAATTCGTGCTCGTGAATCAATCTAGCCGTTGCCATCTCTTTGTCAGTTGCCGATAGCCTATCAGGAAGTAAGAAAATACCTCTCTACGAGATTCGCCCCTATATTCAGCACACCGTTCTTGGCAAACCTCAGATGAGTGGACAACCCAACGTGGTATCTCGTTCCTCTGCACCTACCGATTCCACTGGAAGCTAGAGGGTCACGCTTCGTCCTCAACACTCGGGTACGCGCTCACGCATACACCCTTGTCCTCTGCACCGAGTTGTTCGCTGAATAGCGCGGTTGTCCCTTCGTAGTCGCTGCAATTTTCGAGGCGCTACTTTTCGTCGGCCCTACCCTCGAAGCGCCCCGATATCGATCTCCTCCTGGATATCTCGCCGTCGACTCCGAACCGTATTATCCGAGACGTGGGCCGCCTCCGATACGACCGCCTGTGTCACTGGCTCCGGGTCAGCCACCTGCGACGCGATGTACACACACGCCGCTGCAACGCCTGATGAGCGACCACGAGCAACTCCTTCAGATTCAACCGTATCCACAAGGCGGCGCGCAAGCCGCCGCGCCTCGGGCGAGAGCCCACCTGCCGATGCGAGTTTCGGCACGAAATCACTCGGGGTTCGGAACTGGGTTTCGAGGTCCAGTTCGATGTTCAACACCTGGTAGGCGTTCCTGATTTTCTGCAGGGGACACCGTGCATGCTTAGCGAACGCTTCGATCTGTCTGGGGAGCCCTGCACACCGACACGCTGCATAGAGCGCGCCAGCCGTGAACGCATCCAACGAGCGTCCCACGAAGAGGCCCTTCCGTTGAGCTGCCCGGAAGAGTTCACACGCCCGCTCCCACATCGACTTCGGCATGTCGAGAGCTCCGTGGAGCCGACGGATTTCGGCGAGGCCGTACATTTCGTTGCGCTCTTGCTTCGAGTCGAACTGCGCCCGACTGTGCTCGCGGCGTTGACGATGGAGTCGTCGTTGCTTCGCTGCCGAGAACTGGCTATCACCCCCGTCTCGCTTGTAGCCGATCGTCGTTGAAAGGCCTCTGTCGTGACGCGTTGTGGTTCGAGGCGCTCCGACACGCGACTTTGACTCCGTATCATCGTCGAACGTTCGCCACTCCGCTCCATGATCAATACGCCGTTCCTCAACGACCAAGCCACAGTCTTCACAGGCTCGCTCGCCGCCATCCGCTCTGACGCGCCCGTCGCATTCCGGGCACCTCGTCTCGTTCGGAAGCTGGTTGCCACTCTGCTCGTCGAAGGTCGAATTGTAGACACGCGACATGAGGATGCTCCACGGGGCACCTCCGAGGGCGCCCCGCACCCTTCAGGGGCCAATAAAAACCTGCGGAGGCGGCGCTAGTGAGGCGGCAAGTGGCTCGGAAGAAAATCGAGACCTAATTTTGTAGCGACGCCGGCGCGTTGGAGAAGTACTCCGGCAAACTCGCTGGCGACGACGAGTTCGAAATCAGGGGTATCGAATACCAGACAAGTTCGCCAGGGGGCTTCAAGTCGCAGGTCTCCGCTCAGAGGGTGTCAACACACTCGACGAGATCGTCCTCAGTAGCCCATCGGCATAATCGACCGCCATCGTCCAACATCTCGAATATTGCCGTCTGCATACCGCTGTACGGATTCTCACTCGTGACTCCAGTCTCAATATCCTCCAAATCGTGCGGTTCGTATTCGCGCTTGAATACGTGGGTTTTCGCGAAATATTCCTCGAGAGCCGTGAAGTAGCCCTGTTCGACCAGAAACCCTCCTTGAGCGTGTTCGGCGACACCGACGATTGTATCCGTATAATCAGCGAGCAGTCGGAACTTGAGATAGGTGTTCGTCCACTCACTTCGGATGTCGACCATCAAAAATGCATACGCGCTGGGCCGTCGATTGAGGCGATCTTTCACGAGTTGGAGACGGCGAATCTCGGGTTTCCCGTAGCTACCGAGGACAAAGTGCGAATTCTCAGCTGAGAAAATCGGGGTGAGCTCCGCGACGCTCTGTTTGAGCGCTTCGTACTCCTCCGGCGTGAGTGAGGTTTCGTGGAGATACTCGTCAGCTTTCTCTGCCAGCTCGTCGACAGTGACCGGATCCTCACTCATCTGGCCGAGGTTTCTCTCGCACCCTGCTTCAATATGGCGAACGTATCGGCAACCGTATCGGCTTAGACCGATTCGTATTTGAGCGAAACGCTTTTGGACGCACTACACGAATTGTGGTGTAATGAGTACCTCCGATCAGCCGCCAAGCGACCTAGAGTCGGTTCGGGAGCGGCTCAACGTCGTCACCCAGGAGACGCGATTCGCGCTCCTCCAAGACATCCTCGGGCATCCGTCTGAATTACCGACGCTGAAGGAACTCGACTACGTCAACCCAAGCAAGAGCCAGACGACGATTCGCCAGCACCTCCAGCAGCTCGTCGACGCCGGCATCGTTGAGGAAGTGCTCTTGCCCGATGAGCGTCGGCAGAACGACCTGCCGTACAAGTTCTACGGGCTCAGTGAGAGCGGTCGCCAGTTCCTCGAGGAGCACAAGCTTCTCCGGGCACAGGACACGCTTCGCGCGATCTACGATCGGGTCGAGAAGACCGACGCCATCAAACGCTACGAGACTGCCCCACGACCCGAGCGTTAACAGCTTCCGTCGTTCACGTCGCGGTCCGAATCGGTGACACAGAGGGATTCGTCGACTTCATACAGCCAGCCGGAATCGAGTAACCGTTCGATCGCATATTCCGCATCAGCAGGTTCGGATGGGAACGCGTCATGAGCCAACAGCCGGTTCTGCGCTTCCGCTTGCGAGAATCCGCCTTCGCTCCCCTCAATCTTGGGGGCGAGGATTTCGTAGGCGTCTTCGATCCAGTCCGGGAGCGAACGCGATTCATCTTTCCACATATCTGATCAAGCCAGCGTATTCCGTATACAGTGGTTCGTGCCGAAACCAATTAAGCAATCCCCCATCTCGCGCCGACGCTCCGAATTGTTAATCGGTGTCCTCGATGAGAATGAGGTTTGGAAAGAAGAGTAACGCCAGTGTTTGCGTTCTCAACTTTCGCCACGCGGAACAGACGATATCGGAGCAGAATTGCGGACTGGTGGCGCGCCAGCAGCAGTTATCGTGTTCTATCTTGCTTCGCATTGCATATCTCGACCCCCTCCCCCCGTCATCGATGTGTAAAACCCGTTCGTGGGTGGGGCGAGAACGTAGAGACAGCCAAAACAGCGGGAAAACGCGGTGAATGCGGTAGAGACGTTCTCAAACGGTGGAATACTCTAAACGCCTATTGTCTGACAAAGTTTTATGTGGCAAGCGTGTTAACCAGAGCCGTAGTGGGCTAAACCTAAGGTGAGGAGGATATAATTCCGACGAGCCGAGTAATAGTCTACTTTCTTATTGGGATTGCCACAGACCCAGATACTATCGGTATTAAGCTCTCTATCATCAGTTCTCCCTCTCCATTCTATTCTAGGGCTCGACCTCTTCTTGCTGTTTACACATCGATGACGGGGGGAGGGTGTCCGGGTTCAAATCGAAATACCGAGATGCGCTCTTCTCTCCCACTTCTCGATGGTATCGGTAAATCGGATCGGGTTATTGCTTCCCGCTTCGGTTAGCTACGAGCTAGATACCACGAGCTTCGGGACCAGCTCTGACTGAAGCAAATCGATTTTACACATCGATACCGGGGGGTGTCTCGCGAACCCCTTCGTGACTTCTCCAAGCTGGCACCTCTCCAAGTCACTGATTGTGGAACTTCTTCAGTTGGGTGTTGACGACGGTCCGAAGAAGTTCCTCTTGCTCGGCTACTGCTTCCATCCGAGTATCGTCGACGATTCGCTTCATCATTGCCTCGGGATCTCCCGTGAAAGTAAACTCCATGTACATTCCACCACCTCGTCCACGGCTTTTCCGGGAAGCTGAGATGAGTCCATACGTGGATAGTTCTTTCACATACTTAACATAGGTTTCGCGAGTCATCTGGTCAGCATCGAGTTCGTCAGTCACCCATTGATAGACTTTGAATCCGACTGGGCTCGGAACCGAACTCTGTGACCGATTTGAGTAACAAGCAACGGAAGCAGTCGCGTACAGTGAAATCTTTTTCTGGGTTGTCAGTCCTTCCACGAGTTTTAGTGAGCGATCTTTGTCGATTTCCTCTTGTGACTCTCGAACGTGATCTTCGCGGACTCCTTCGTCCCCGCGTTCATCTGCGAGGTCGCCGGCGCCACGGAACAGATCAATTGCTTTCCGAGCATCTCCATGACTTTGAGCAGCAAACGCGGACACAAGCGGAATCACGTCGTCTTCGAGCGCATCGGGACGGAATGCGTCTCGGCGATTGTCGAGAATTTCGCGCAGTTGCGTAGCATCGTAGTCGGGGAAATAGATATCTCGCGGATTGAAGGAGCTCTCGGCACGACCGTCGATATCCTCCATGAACTTGGGGTCGTTCGTTAGTGCTGCAACTGACACCTGCCCCTCAATTTCGTTCGTGTTACTCGCCCGCGATAGCTGATAAAGTAGCTTTGAGTACGCAGGTTCATCGTTTGCCTGCCGACCGACCAAGAGGTCGATCTCGTCGAGAATGAAAATGACCGAATCGTAGTGGTTATTGATGAGTTTGTACAGACGTCGATACTTTCGCTTCGTCGAAACACCCGTCTCGGGCACACCGATTTCGACGTCAACGTCCTTCGCGACTGTCTGGACGAGTTCATAGACTGCTTGGTCCAGGGTATTAATCGGCTGGCAGTTGATATCGACAACGCCGAAGCGTTCGCCTTTGGATTGGCAGAGCTCGATGATCTGTTGGGTAACGGCACCGATAATGAGCGATTTCCCCGTCCCGGCGGGACCGTACAGTAGCATGTTCGGGGGACGGTTCCCTTGAAGTGTTGGCTTCAGAAAGGAGACGACGGACTCAAGTTGGTCATCCCGACCGACGATTCGCTCTTCATCGATGATGGTGTCCGGCTCGACGAGGTCCCGATTGACGAAGACCGATGCTTCTCCCTCGTCATCGAGCATGTCCCGGATCGACCGTTGCGTACTCTCTTCCGTAGCTTCCTCATCTTGCTCCGGAAGGGCATCGCCGGCAGTATCTCTATGGGTCGTCTCGATCTCTTCGCTATCCGCTGTAGAAGGAGTTTCTTCGTCGAGGGGAGATTGATCCGTCCTCTCCTGGTCGCTACCGGCCATACGCTTCCTGTATGCCGGAGCGTTAAAAAGATTCACCTCCGTCGATGTTTATCCAGTCGATATAACCGATATACCTCCTGTATTCCTGGTGTTTGGGTTCTCAGATTCCGAACCTCCGGCGAAGTATATCCGGTACCAGATCCCCCCGTCATCGAAGTGTAACCGAATTTCCCCTGACCTATGGTGTGGCCGGCGATGTACTCATCGACAGTTTGGTTAGCGTCCTCTGCCGTCAAAGTGTAAGATGTCCGTCTAACGCTCTGTAGTTGGTGCGTGAAATCTGTCTCGGACACGCCCCCCGTCATCGAAGTGTATTCTGTCCTCTTCTACCATCCTTGTAGGCGTACCTTCTGATTTCCACTTCGAACACGGGGAGTGGTTGCTCCCAATCGCATTTGACTCTAACAGTGTCTTGATTACCCGTCAGGATTAACCGGACCCTTGTATTTTGATGTCACCGTTTCCCCTTCTCTCCACTGCCAGTAGTAGTAGCGGTTGTCGTTGATCTCCTTGATTGTGATCGTCGCCTTCGTTGGGACGTCGTCCGGGAGGTCATCGGGTCGCTCGTCGATCTCGTCTTCCTCCTCCGCTTCGGCAAGACGGGCCTCGCGCTCGCGATGCTCGGCAAGATTCTCGGCATACTGGGCAACGTCTCGGAGCCGCTCGGGTGAATAGTCGATGAGTGTGTCGATGACATCGGTGGGGAGGTCCGCTGGGGGCGTCGGTGGCTCGTAGGACATGGGCCGATCTGTATTAACCAACATAGGTGCAAACTGCATAGTATTGTTGGTTAAGCCGCTACCAACGGCTCTCACCGGTTCTCCAGCAGCTGTAACACTATTCGAAACTCTCCATCAGGGAGTTTCGTCTGATGTTACAGTAGCCTCGGGAACTCTCGAACGTTGGGCGATCCTACGAGTTCTCGGGCGAGCACACGGAGTCGGTCCTGGCTGATCATTGCGGTCAGGACTCCGTCGGCCCGAGCGTGTCTGGCTCGACGTTGATTCGGAGGTGATACTCACTGGTGGTGAATCCTGTCTCGGGACGCGTTGGGTCAAGCAGGGAGTAGCCGCTGGTGAACGAGTCGACGAGCGCCTCGCGGGTCGGGAGGTCGATGCCGAGCTGGTCGGCGAGATAGACGATGCGCTTGGTTGCGGCGCCGTTGTCGAGGCGCTCGAGATACTCCCCGACCGTCAGCCACGAACACCCCTGCTCGTCGGCGGCGACCATCGCGGTCGCGAGTTCCTGTATCCCGCCACAGAACTCCGGGTGGTCCGCACAGTCGACGAGCGTCTTCTCTAGGTCACTCACCTGGACGCTGGTTCCCTCGATGGAGGTGGGCTCGTAGCCGAAGAACTTCCGCTCGGTGACCGTCGTAACGCGATACGGCACGCCGTGGATCTCGCGGCTCTGGGCCCGGGTCGGCGTGACGACGTAGACGGTTCGGGGCACTTGCTCGATCAGCCCGTGATGGCTGAGCGCGCTGTAGTAGCCGATATACATCGGCTCGGCGACGTGCGCGGCGATGAGGTACTCGTGGGTCGTATAGACGGCGTTCTCGCCGGCGGCGAGCGGGATGATGAGATACCGACCGGGGAGGAGTCGGTCAAGCCAGCCCTTCTCAGTCAGTCGGGAGGCGATCTCTCGCGCCGTATTCGGGGCGACCTCCAGCGTCGTTTCGATATCGTCGATCGAGATGATCTGGTGGCCCTCTGCGGCGAGCCGCGACAGCAGGCGACTCTCCCGGGTCGAGAGCCCAGCCCGCTTACTTTTCGTCTCGTCTATGGCACTCATGCCTGCGTTCTATACATAGAATACGAAACACACTGGCATTAGCCTTGTGCTGGACACCCGGTGCTGAATGAGTTAACCAACGAGAATGGAGCAAGGGCTCCATTGTTGGTTAATTCTGGAGAACTCGACCTAGTTGTGGACGATGTCGATGATCTCTTGGGCGGTCGAACTGATCCGCCCGAGTCGATCCTGAATCACCTCGGGGTCGTCATCCTGCCACACAGCGAGATAGAACGCCGACCCGCTCGTATCTAGGCCGAAGAACCGACCGACGATGTACGCAACAGATTCAGCTTCGACCTCGCGTTTCGACCGTTCGGCCTTGTCGTCGACGTCGAAGTGGAGCAGGGCGTGCGCGTACTCGTGAATTAGCGTGACCGCGAGATCGGCCTGATTCGGACGGGCTTTCGCCTCAACGACTGGCGTGAGATTGTGGGCATTCCGCTGCGTGCAGACGCCCTTTGCGTCGCCATGCTCCCACTCGCCAGCGTCGACGATACGGACTGTCACGCCGATCTCAGCGGCTGCACCCTCGAGTGCGGGCACGAGGTCCTCCGCGTCGCCCGTCGCCTCAGTCTCCAGCTCGGGGAGCGGTTCACCTTCGGTCTGGGAGACGTCGAACACCGGCGCGGGCTTGAACCCGACGAGTCCCTCGGACCACTCCTCAGGTGGCGTCTCGTCGTACTCACACTTACTATCCTCGTGGTAGCTCGGTGAGTTCTCGCATTCCGGGCACTGCTTCGTGATGATCGGGGCCCAGATCCAGATCGCCTGTTCACCCTCCTGGACGTGCCGGTCAAACTCGTTCCGCCACATGTTGTAGCCCGCCACCCGGCTCGCCTCGGGACACTGCCGCTTGATCAGGAGCGTGTTGCGGTGGGAGTAGTCGTGGAAGCGACTCTGGACGTCGAGCCATTCCTGGAACTCCGCGCTGGCCTGTGCCTCGTCGATGTCGTCAACGAGCTCGTCAATCCAGTTCTCGATGGTACTGTGCATCTCGTCGTGTCGCGTGTCGGTCTCCTCGAAGGAAACCGATGAGTCACTGGTTGTAGCCATAATTGTCGAGAATTCACGTCACTGCGATCGCTTCACTTCAGCCCGCGCCGCACCCCTCCGAGGCGCACAAAAACTCGCGGCGGCGGTTACCGGAGGGCGGCTTTCTCGTCAGCGAAGCCAACCGTAACGAGATACTCGAGGAACGCGTCGAACTGATCAACATCGCTAGGCGTGTCGCTCGCGAGATGGCGCACCCACTCGATGGCCCACTGGAACGCGGGATCTGTGCCGCCCTTTCCATGGATATACCACCAGCGAGCTGCCTTCAGGACGACGAGCGGATTCGTCGGTGGCTGCTCACCGGCGAGCCCACGGGTGATGGATTCGATTTCGTCGGGGACATCGGCGGAATCGACCTCCGCTGATTGCGTGGTGTCGATATCGACCGGGATTTCGTCGATCGAGACGTTGTCGGGACGCTGTTGTTGACTCACTGGAAGTCACCTCTGAGGACTTTCGAAGGAGCCCTCGCCCTCTCCGGGGCACGAAAAACAGTTCCCGCGTAAGATGGCCCACTCCTGTCAGCGGTCGGTGGTGGCCTAGAATAGTACGGCACCTCGATATGCTCTGCGTGTAACTTCGTTCTCATACGGATTGGGCTTCCCTGTCCATTATATCGGGAACAACTATCCTCTAAGTATGCCTTCCAATCAGGTCGGAGATGAGTGGACCGTAGAGTGGATGACGCCCAAGCCGAACAGCGATGGATTCCTCGATAACTTGGTACTGAGCCGAGAACAAGCAGCTGAATACGGGGACGACCTCGTAATGGCTCTGCGTGTGGACGATGAAATACTCCGAGAGCGGGGAGTAGACCCTGAAGAACCGTTTGGGTGGAAAATCGAGAGCGGTGAGTTACTGATGAAACGAATTTCTCGTCAGGCGTTTGAATGGGTCGCAAAAAGCGACCGGGAGGATTCACTCTATGCACAGCAGGTACTGGATTCTCGAGCCCAACGGCGGATCCGTGGCTCTCAGTAGTAATCGGTCAACCTTCTTTCCGAAGGGTCCTATTATTGCTGTTGCAGGAACAACACCACGTAACCGGTCCAGACTTGAGTTCTGCTATGCCAGATGCGATACTTCGTCTGGCTCTTCGACATCGTCGAACTCGCCGCGCTCGACAGGCTCCCAGTCCTCACCCGGCTCTGGACTCCACCAGTCGACCTTGTAGGCGCCCGGTGCGCCGAGGATCTTCACGCGCGCCGACCCATCAGGCAGGTCGCGGCGCAGTTTCTCGTCGACGTGAAGGTTCCAGGTCGTGGTTGTATTGAAGCAGGCGAGCACGGCCTCCTCGTAGCCGCGTGTCTCGCGGGACTCCTGGAGTTCGACCTGGGTGTTGCAGTTCTTGCAGAACACCCCCTCGAAGGGAATGTGAGTGAAGACCTCCTGCCCGCAGACGGGACACCAGAGGAACTCGAATAATGCTTCGCTGTGGCGGTCGATGACTTCCAGACTCATCTGTGAATCTGGCCCGATTGAGATGGGCCACCCATCCCAGCCCACAAATAAACGCCGTCGCAGATACGCTCCCTTCAATCAGCGCTCGGCGCCGTAGACGATTCGCGAGGGGGATTCGTACCCGCAGTTCCGACACTCGAACCAGCGCTGAACTTTCGCGTCGTCAGCCGTTTTTCCGCCGGTTGTCACATCGCTGTTCGAACATTCGGGACAACTCAGTTTTGGCCCTGGCCGTTTCCGGAGCTCGTCCCGGAACGACTTCGCGTCCTTCGTCTCGTACCCCCGCGACCACACTGGGTAGCCGTTGAGGAGGATTGCCCCACGCCACTTGTAGCGGTAGGAGTCCGGTGCTCGATGCAGGACGGCTCGCGCACTGGTCTCAGTGTTTCGATACGTGAGCGTCGGCGACCGGCTCTCCCGCTGCCAATTGGTGATTCTGGACATTGGTTAGAAGTGGACGTCAGCGGGCACGATCCAGAGCTCTTCACTCTCCTCCAACACTCGATCCAGCTGTCCACGGTGGCGAATACCGGTTCCGTGTTCGGTGTACAGGAAGATCGTCGGGCCGTCGTACGCACCGACCTGATGGAAAGCGTGCCGGGCGAGGTCCTCGTCGCGCATGATCTCCTCGTCGGACAGTTCGTCGAGTGCCTCCTTCACGCGGTTGAGGTTCTGCTTGAACTCCTCTTCAGTCGCCTCCCACCCGCGTTCGAGTAGCTCCTCTCCCGCATCGGAATCTACCGGCGCGGCCACCGGCAGATCACCCCAGCGAGCCGAGCCGGCGACTGTCGTCTCGTCGTCATCAAATGTGGCGTAGTAGTCGAAGACAGCGCCGGCATGTGGTGCGGCGCCGACGAGTCGATCGAACACCGTCTTTCCGGTGGATAGTGCTTCGTCTCGGGTCGATGCTTCTACCAGACTGTAAATGACCATGTGCATCGGTTCTCACCTCGAACCGCCGACGCGTCTGACTGGACGCTGCCTCGCTGCTGGGTGCGCCGGCACCCATCGCCGGCGCTCGACAAACACTGCCGGAAAGGGCGGTCGCTAGCCGTCGTCTCGTTCCGATTCACTCACTTCCTCGACGGTAATCGTCAGATCACCGGTTGCGTAGTCCGTCTCGAACGCAACTGAGAAAGCCTCCGACTCGTAGGCGGCGTGGTAGGCGCGGTGACGCTCGAGCGAGCCGGTCGCTTTGAAATGAAAGAACGCGGCCGCCGTGTAGGGCTTGCTCTGGGTCTCGATTTGCGTCTCAACTGACGCCGGAAGCGCGATCTGTGGCGTATCGGTGTCGAGACTCGATATGAAGGCGTGCGCTTCGTCGACGGTGGCCTGCGAATGCTCGGGTGTCACACCGGTCAGGACGTTCACGGGTGTTTCTGCCTCATCGGTGAACAGGACGTCTTCGTAGGTTCGTGTTCCGAGGATCGCCTCGGGGCCCAGCTCACAGTCTTCGAACGGGCCGTCGGTAGATTCTTCGGACATAGTTTCACGACGCCCCGCGAGGGGCGCAGTCCTTCCTGCCCCCGATAAAACACTCTGGGGCACACGCGGCGGGCAGTCAGCAGGGCAGTCCGGGGATGATCATGGGTTGGCCTCCAGTTAACCAACAGAACGAATCGAGATCAGAATTCGTTGGTTAAACTGACACCGCCTCTATTGACCAGCTTCGGGTTCGGGCCCATAGCGGGGTGTCCCGCACCGCTGACACTCCCACATAGGCTGCCCGGTCCACTCGTCATCCGGGACGGTCTCGTATTCGCGGAATCGATGCTTCGTCTCCCGATCGCACTCCCGGCACTTGAGGTGGGTTCTGTTCGGGCGCTCGCGTCGTGGCTGTTCGGTATCAGTCTTGTCAACGGATTCCTGGAGCGCAATCGCTGGCACCAGCCAGAGGTCGTCGTCTGCGTCCTCACGGAGGGTTGCAAGACGGTCTTCGGCGCGAATCGCGCCCCGGCTTCGTCGTAAAGGAACGTCGTGTGCTCGTCGTCGTGACGGGACTGCGTCGTCGCTGTCCACGTCGTCCGCTCACGAGCAGCCGCGAGCAACTGTTCGCCACACGCCGATGAGATCCGTACTGCCGAGGGGAGCGAAGGCCACTGGTCGGTAAGCTGCGCTGCTGGTTCCTCGTCGAGATCATAGATTAGCTTGCAGTCATCGACTACTGGGTCATCATCTGCCCTCGCGAGGAGCGAGGCCGCAGCAGATCCCTTTGCCACGGCGCCGTAGAACGTCGACGCTTCGACGAGCATCTGGACGACGTGGAGGAACGACCAGCTGGCGTCCGATATGTCTTGGTCGTCAGCGACATCGAGGTGATTCGTGAGACAGAACCGGCACTTCAACTGGCCGGCGGGGATTGACGCTCCACAGGAATTGCACTCGCTTTCATCTGCTGTCGGGTCGTCTGGATAGTCCGCATCGACGTCACTAGAGCGTTGCCGCCGGGGCTCGCCATTACTACTGGCGAGTTGGTCGTCGGGAACGTGAGTCGCTTCGCCGAGCGGTCGGAGGGCTTCGTAGTCGGCGTACTGGTCGGTCATAGAGTGATCTGGCTGTATCATGCTTCGTCTTCGGATTTAAATAATGGCTCTCACATCAATCAGCCTACAGACGGGGGTGTCATAGAACGGTTCGCAGATTTTCTCCGCGACTCCCCGACGAACGGTACAGACAGACATTATACCTACTGGCCAGTAGCATTTTCGCCGGGGAGACTAAAATCGGATATAGGTGGATGTCAGACGCACTTGAAACGTTAGAGAAGTGCGCGAATTGTGGTGAATACTTAGATGAGGTAGGACGTTGGTACCCGACACTCGCCAAAGAAGTCGAAGACGGATTAAATCTATTTGCGTTTTGCAGTCACGCTTGTCGTCGTGAGTTCAAAGAGGATTGTGACCGCGATTGAGGAATCCGCGGACAGAGGCTTATTGAGGAATCGAGCGGTCTTATCCCTGATGAGGGCCACAGAACATAACCGATTGTGAGACAGTCCCTATGTATGGGGAAGGATGAAACGACTGTCGAACAAGCCCTTGAAAATGCGTTGGACCACGTTGATGACGAAGAGGGTCAATATTGGATTCGGACTGCCCTACAGCATCTTCAAGCAGATAAGGAAGGTGCTGAAGAAGAGTCTTCGGACTGAGAGTGGTACGTTTGCATCTCCACTTATCGGCGTGTTCACCGTAGAGATAGATGAAATAACTTCGCTGAAAGCATTCTATGACAGCCTCTACAGACAATCGAAAATCAACAGTGGAGGCGTTACACAGCCAGTTCGTCCAGCGCGTCGCGGTGGGTCCGCACGGTGACCACCGAGACGTTCGCAACGTCAGCGACGTCCGACTGGGTGAGCCACTGCCCATCTTCGCGTCCGGCCTTGTACAGACAGGCTGCGGCGAACCCAGATGGTCGAACCCCCGTGGTTGCTCCGGTCGATTCGGATGCTTCCGCCAACTGCCGAGCCCGCTGCCGGATCTGATCGGAGACGTCGAGCTCCGACGCCAACCGTGGAACGAACGCACTCGGCGTCACGGGTTGGGGCGGCAGGCCAAGTTCCGTATTTAGCGTCGTGTATGCGTTCGTCACCCGCGATTGCTCGACGCGCGCCGACTCGGTGATGTCGTCGAGCGTTCGCGGCCGCCCGTTACACCGACACGCGCCGTAGACACTCGCGGCGGCCATCGCCTCGATCGACCGGCCCTGCAGGAGGTCCTCGTTCTGAGCGCTGCGGAAGAGCTGGCAGGCCTGGTCACGGATCGTCTCGGATAGTTCGAGCGCACTACTGATCCGGCGGACTTCACTAAGCCCGTGTGCGAGGTTGCGTTCAGCTTTCGACT
>Ga0207756_100071_pt1 | contig 114316 bp, 126 predicted proteins | sample A23M1SouthBayCA_FD_187748 | JGI IMG/M metagenome (GOLD analysis project Ga0207756, IMG submission 187748) | Aerobic enrichment media microbial communities from Eden Landing Ponds, California, USA - A23 M1 (3) (SPAdes) | ecosystem: Environmental > Aquatic > Marine > Unclassified | place...
CCTCGCTGTAGTGCTTGCCCGTGCGCGCCGTCGCCGACCGCCTCGCCCCTTTCAGTCCCACCCGAAGCCGGTTGGTCAGCCGGCATGGGCGGGACTGAAGGGGGCGAGTGGCTCCGGGAAGACGGCCGACGCTAGGCGCGAGGCGCTAAGCGCCTCGGGACGCGCGAACGGGCGCTGCGCGCCCGTGAGCGGACACCGCAACGCAGTGAGGAGCGCAGCGAGGGCCTCGACCGGAGCCACTCGGGGCTTTCTGGCTGTTGGAAGTGATTCCTGCTAAACTAAACACTACCCTCGGGATCGAGACGAATTGATCGACCGGACACGCGGCGTGGCGCTCGATCACTCCGCCACCGGCGTGACCAGGTCGGGCCGATCGTTGGTTGGATCGTTGACGGCCCGGGAAACAGGATCGACGCGCAGGTGGGCCGGCGGCGCAGGCTCCAGCAACGCGGTTGCCGTCTCCCGATCAGCCGAGAGCCACTTGCGCTCCCGATCGGGTGGTAGCACCACCGGCATGCGATCGTGAACCGGTTCGACAGTTGCGTTCGCCGCCGTCGTGACGATAGTGAACGTTTCGACCGGGGCAGCGTCCGTTGAGACCGTATCGCCACCGAACGCACCCAGTTCGACCTGCGTCGAGGGCGGTTCCCACCGTTCCCAGAGCCCGGCCATGGCGAAGGGATCGCCGTCGGTTCGTCTGAAGAAGTACGGGCGGCGCTTGCCGTCCGGCGATCCCCACTCGAAAAAGCCATCGGCGGGGACGAGACACCGGCGTCGCTCAGCCGCCTCGCGAAAACTCGCCCGCTCGAACAGCGTCTCGGCACGAGCGTTGATGTGGCGGTGCTCGTCGGGGTCGTCGGCCCACGACGGGATCAACCCCCACTCGGCGGTTCGAATCGTTCCCGGCTCGTCGTCGGCGATGACGGGGAGCGATTCTCCGGGCGCGGCGTTGTACGTCGGCTCGAAGGCAGCCTGGACGGTGGCATCGAAGCGAGTTTCGAGTTCCGTGGGCGGGGTGAACAGCCCGTATCGACCGCACATACGTTCCCTCGGAGCGCCGTCGAGAAAAGTGGTATGCGCCCGTAGGTTCAAATCGGGGGCCGCCCAACGACACACTGTCTGCATGACAGATCCGCCGTCGTTCGCGATCGCGTCCCGTCCCCGTCGACGGTACGACCGGGCGGGACGCCTCTCGTATGAGGGATCCGTGCTCTTTCGGCTCGAGCCGACGGATCCGGCGGGGATCGATCTCCGAGGGGTCTTGGAGACCATTCTCCAGTCAGGGCCGTATCGACACGGCGACTTTCATGACCTCCCGATGGTCGTCTATCTGGTTCGCGACGAAGACACGGGCGACGTGTTTCGAGTTTCGATCCGGGACGGGGCACTCCAGTTGCACGTGCTCCCGGCGACCGAATCCGACGGACTCCAGCAGTTCTACGAGCGGCTCTGTGAGGGGACTGAGACCGAGTGGGCAGTCGAACGTCGCGTCGAGGCGGCCCCCGAATCGGAGTGAGGATCGGCGGATCTCGCCGTAGTAAACGTTAGACGCCGTCGACAGTCGACCGATACTCGCTGATCTCCGTCCGGGCGTCCTGAATGGTCGCGGCCGTTCCGTCATCGACCTCCTGCTGGACCTCGTTGAGAGCAGTCTGGATGCGCGCCATGCGGCCGTGATCCGGGCCGCGCTCGGCGTCGGCCAGCCGGTCAAGTTGGTCGGCGAGATCCGCGAGTCGGTCCGCGCTGTCTCCTGCGCTGTCGGCCGCTGATTCGAGTGTGTCGCTCGCCGTGGCGAGTTCAGTTCGTGTCATGTTGTAGTCTGAGAAGGCAGCCTGAAAAGGTCTGGCGAAGGTGGTAGTTCTGTCCCGTTCCGATACAGATCATTGCATTTACAGTAGGCCGATACGGAATCGAGACATGAACGATCCCTATGACGCCGTCCGTGAGTCTCCGGTAGATTTCTCGTTCGCGGTCGCATACGTTACCCAACCGACAGTTCGTCGGTTGCTAGTTCTCCAACTCGTCGGCGCGATCGTCCTCCAGCATGGCGTGGGTTTCATGCATCCGAATCGCTGGCCGTTCCTGTGGGGGCTCACCTGGCACGTCATCAATATGATCGACCTCGCCGCTTTCCTGACTGGAACCGCGATGGTGGTGACGGGAACGGTCGGTCTCCTGTTGAAACTGCTGACTGACGCGAATCGACTGGCAGCCTGACGGGCAATCTGATCGGTACTACCGTGAGCCGACAAGCGGCACCGTCTCCCGGACGGAAAAATCGAAGCGGTCGGTGGCGAGCAAGCCGACACCGAACAGTCCGGCAACGGCGACGGCCAGCCAGTTGCCGTACCAGGCGTTGATCGCGCCCCAGAGGATCACGAAACTCACCAGATCATCGAGCATGAACCCAGTCCGGTCGAGTCTCTCGAGCAGGCCGGCCCGCTCAAAGCCCAGGTCAAAGGCGAGGACGGCGACGCTCGCGCTCAGGATCCAGCCGAGATAGTTCGACAGCGGCACGCCGTAGAAGTGAATCGCCGTCGCACTCGCCCAGACACCGCCACCCGTCAGCGGCGGGGCGTACTCCCAGAAGCCCAGGCCCACGGCTCCCGGATCGAGCACGAGATCCATCGCGAGAACGGTCGCGACGACTGCCGGGAGGCGGATTCGTGTCAGCGCGGCACGGTCGCCAAGCAGGAGCAGACAGAGCAGGTAGGCGTTCAACACCAGCGGGAAGAAGAAGATCGGGAGTGCCGCCGGCACTGTATCCAGCAGCATCGGCCCGAGGTCGATAACGTACTCGAAGTCGCCGTAGGGCAGCCCCGTGAGAACGCCGAGAAACTCGATCCCGTACGTGTAAAACGTCAGCCCGACGATCGCGAGGGCTGCCCGGCGGTCGACCAGCGGCGCGACGCCGGCGATCAGCGGGAGGCGCATCACGGCCGTCCCGAACAGGACGAGGTAGGGATTGAACTCCAGGATACCCGGGAACCACCCCTCGGCGCTGGCGACGAGCATGACGGCCCCGATCGCGGGAAAGAGGACCGCGATCGAAAAGCGGTTGTCGGCGACGTAGCTGTCGAGTCTGGCCTCCAGGCGCGTGCGATCGAATTCAGCCACCGTACATCAGCCTCCAGAGATAGCCCATCGTCAGGGCCATGCCGACGACAGTGTTGATCGCCGGGAACCACCAGTAAGCGCGGTCGACCGCGACCCCCGAGACGGCGATTCCGACCTGCAACAGGGGGTAAACGGCGAGTGTGGCCCCCAGAAGCGGGTGAATCAGGGCGAACGCCCCGGCAGCCAGCGCCCAGACGATCCCGCAGTAGGCGTAGGTCCGACGTTGGCCCAGGACAGTCGCCGTCGTGGCGATCCCGGCACGGCGGTCGGGTTCGATGTCGGGGATGGCCGAGAACGTGTGCATCGCCATGGTCCAGAGCCACCCGCCGACGATCGCCGGCGTGGGTGGTAACTCGCCCGCGACGGCCGTGAACGCGAGCACGCCCGGCAGGACGTACAGGCCGTTCGACAGCGAATCGAGGGCGGGTGTCGTCTTGAAGCGGAAGGGTGGGGCGCTGTACTCGACTGCGAGGACGAGAAACGCCGCGAGCGTGACTTTCCCCGCAGGCCCAACGACGAGCGCGAAGGGAACTGCGAGCAGTCCGGAACCGATCACGACGGCAAGGACCCACCGCTCGCCCGAAAAGCGGACTTCCGGTCCCTCGTCCTTTTTGGGGTTCTCGGTGTCGATGTCGGCGTCGAAGACGTCGTTGACGCCATAGAGGAAGACGTTCGCGGGCACGAGGAAGTACGCGAACAGCGCGACCGACAGCGGGGTGATGAGGTCGGCCGTCGAGTCGGCGGCGTAGACCACGCCGATGATGACCGGCCCCGCCAGATACAGCCAGAAGCGGGGTCGGGAGAGAACCAGCAGGTACCGCAGCCGATCGAGCAGGCTCGACCGCCCCGCGCGTCCGGACGCTGCCGTCATCATCGACTGTTTTCGAGGACGGCCTCGGCTGCGTGTTCGCCGCTGATCAGACACATCGGCACGCCGACCCCGGGCGTCGAGTAGCCCCCGGTGAAGTACAGATCCTCGACCGCCGAGGACTCGATGGGCGGCCGGAGCATCGCCGTCTGGCGGAGGGTGTGGGCCAGCCCCATCGCTGTGCCCTTCGTCGCGTTGTACCGGTCGGCGAACTCCGAAATGGAGAACTGTTCCTCGACGACGATCCGGTCTTCGAGTTCAACGCCGGTGTTCTCGGCGATGTCGGCGATGATTTTGTCGCGGTAGCGATCCCGCGTCTCCTGTGGGTCGTCGAGTTCGGTGGCGATCGGGACCAGCGCAAAGAGGTTGGTGTGGCCCTCGGGGGCGACAGCGTCGTCGGTCTCCGAGGGGACACACAGGTAGTAGGAGGGATCCTCGGGCCAGGCCGGATCCTCGAAGATGTCGTCGAAGTACTCGCCCCAGTCGGTCGGAAACACGAGTGAATGGTGTTCGAGTTCGGGAACCTCGCCCTCGACGCCGAGATATAGCAGAAACGCCGAAGGGGCGTAGGTCCGGTCGTCCCAATAGCCGGCGTCATATTGGCGTTCGTGGGCCGGCATGAGATCCTGCTCGGCGTGGGCGTAGTCGGCGTTGGCGACGACGACGTCGGGACGGCGCTGGTCGCCGTCGGCCGTTTCCACCAGAAACCCGTCCTTGCGGCGAGTGATTTCGGTGACCTCGGTGTCGGTCTCGATGGTCACGCCCAGTTCCTCGGCGAGGTCGACAATCGCGTCGACGACGGCTCCAATGCCGCCCGGTCCACCGTCGACGGGCTGGGGATAGTAGACGCCGAGGTTGAAGTCGGCGTGGCTCATCATGTTGTAGATCGCGGGCGTGTTTGATGGCGAGCCGCCGAGGAAGACCAGCGTGTACTGGACGATCTGCTGGAGTTTTTCGTTCTCGAAATAGTCCTCGACGTGGCCTTGCATCGACTGAAACAGTTTCAGTCCGAGTGTGCCAGTCTTCATGAGCGACGGGTCGATCCAGTCTTTCCAGGACGGACGGTACTCGTAGACGAAGTTCTCCATGGACATCTCGTAGTGGCGCTGGCTCGTCGTGAGATACGCATCGAAGGCCTCGCCGGCCCCGTCCTCATAGGACTCGAAGAGCTCGCGGTTCTCGTTGCGGTTCGCGCTGATATCCACCACGTCGCTCTCTGCCTGCAGGGCCTGTCCGCTCGACCGTTCCGAGGCGCTTCCCGCCTCGCTGTCTTTGAAAAAGATCCGATAGTGGGGATCCAGCCGTTCGAGTTCGTAATAGTCCTCGGGTTCGTGACCGAAATGTTCGAAGAAGCGTTCGAACACCTCGGGCATGAGATACCACGATGGCCCCATGTCGAAGACGAACCCGTCGCGTTCGAGTCGCGAGGCACGTCCCCCGACGGCCTCGTTTTTCTCGACGATCGTCACGTCGACACCGGCGTCGGCGAGGTGACAGGCCGCCGAAAGCCCGCCAAAGCCCCCGCCGACGATAGTGACCTCGGCGTCCGTTGAAGTAGTCATCGCGCTCAACCAACGAGTGGCTCCCGCTTAAATGTCGGCAACGGGGTCGACCCTCACCGACACGTTCATATCTGTCGGCACGGAACGCCCAGGTAATGGATATTAAACCAAGGCAGTATCTTAATAACATTCGCCAGGAGACCCTGCTGGGGGGCGTCTCGACGCTTGCGCTGGTCGGACTGACGGTTCTGGCGTTGCTGACAGCACAACCGGAGGACAATCTGGGGAAGTTAGTCGTCATCTCCTGGGTCGCCTTCGGGGCGATGGCCGGCGGCGCGGTCGTCGGTGCGATGTCGAAGCGGAGCCATCCGCGAGGGCTCGTCTGGGGGTACGGGTTGGCCAGCGGGGCGATGATCGCGAGTGCCGCGGCGTTTCTGGTTCCGCAGGCCATCGGCCAGCATGCTAAAGTCGGTGGGTTCGGTATCGCCGCCGGGATTCTCGTCGGCTACAACGCCCACACGATCGGGCATCGGCTCTCCCACCTCGATCTGCCGATGGACACGACAGCCACGGAACTGGCCGCTCACGCGCTCTCAGCGGGATTGATCATCGGCATCATCTACGGCCAGATGCCCGAGCTCGGGATCCTGCTCGGGCTGGCGATCGTCTCCCACAAGGGGCCAGCGGGCTATGCGGCCGCGCGCCGACAGACGCTTGAGGGCGAATCGGCGCTCCCGCTGTTGTTGCCCTCGGCCGGCGTTGGCCTGACAGCGCTGCCGGTGGCCATGCTCTCGCTCCCGAGTTCGGCGACGATCAACGCGGCCATCTTCGGGTTCGCCTCGGGCGTGTTCCTCCACGTCGCGATGGACTTCCTGCCGTCCTGTGAAGTGGGCGGCGAGATCGACCAGGCTGCGGGCATCACCGAAACCTCACACGAACTGCTGGATCGCTTGCGCGTCCAGTCGCTGTTCTCGACGAGTCTGGGCGGCGTGGCGGTCGTGATCGCCTGGGTGCTGGTGGCGTAAGCCGCCAACGTTCCCGGCAGGTGTCCGGATCCCACAGGAGTCTTGCTCTCCGCTCAGATCGCACACACCACTCACAGCAAGAAAGACGGGTCCCTGAAGTCGTTGGCCGGGGCGGCCAGCGGAGACGTCTGTCGGCCGCAAATAAAGGGACGAACTGTGCCGTGCGAACGCTTGGGACTGTTCGACCCGAACGGCCGGTATGACATCGGGAAATTCGGGACGGACTGGCGTCGGCACCGAGAGGAGAACCGATCGCGTGGGGGGACTCCCCGACCGGGGCGGCATCGACGTGTTCGACTCGCTGCTCGTCCGACAGCCGATTCAGGACGGCCAGACCGACGCGGTCCGCGAGACACTCGCCACCTGGGCGGCCGGGCACGCCGACGCCGACGCGCGGACGGTGCTCCCCGTCGAGGGAGTCACGCTCGTCACACTCTTTCTCGATACGGGTGCCTTCGGGTGGCCCTCGAACCGCAACGACCGCGGCGATGCGCTGCTCTGGTACGTCGAAGTCGTCGACGATGACGCCCCGATGTGGACCGACCCGGACGGCACGCTCCGGGCCGAGTCCCCCCTGTTCGACGCCGGACTCGACGAGTTGTGTCTCGACGCGGCGACGATGCACGTCGACGGCCGCGACGGCCACCAGCTCATCACGCACGCGACCCACCCCACCCGGCAGGCACGCTACGCCGACCACGTCGGACAGTCACTGGTCGCGCCGGTCGGTGGCGAAGACCTCCAAATCCCCGTCGTCGTCACGTCGCTCCCGCTGCAAGCCGGCCTTGTCAGTCGTCTCGTCAGTGGAGCCGTCCGTGCCGGCAACTGGCTGAAGCGGTTCGACCGTGTCGCGGCGTGGCTGCGCAATCAGACCGACACACTCGAGGCCGAGGCAATGTACACCGAATCGCTCCTGCTGGAGTCGGTCGGGGACCGCCTGGTCCTGCACTACTACATGGAAACCGAAGACATGGACCGGCTGTACGACGCCTACGACGCCTCGACCAGCTGGGAGGTCCGGTTTTCAGACTGGATGATGCGACGGATCTTCGTCGACTCGGCGGACGTTCTTGAGCCACCACTGGAAAGTGACTGCGAGGTCCTGCTACACGCAGTCGATCCCGACCGCCCGTGAATCGAAGCACCTCGCGGAACTGCACTCCGTCGTGGAATTGAAGCACGTCGGACCCAACACGCCAGTATGCACGCTGCGCGTGTGGCGCTGGAGATACCCGAACCCTCGCTGCACCCGATGCACGCCGTCGTCTGTGAGTCGCCGGCGATCGACCGCGAGATCATCCTCGAACGCGACGTGGGCGAGACCACCACCCTCCTGCTGTACATCGAGGGCGACCGCGAGGGATACGAACGGGCGCTCGAAACCCTCCCGAACGTCGACGAATGGACGATCGACGACGCTGAGGCGGGCTTCTACGTCTACGTCCGGACGGCGATGCGCGAGCGCGAGCAACTGTATGCCGACGCGCTGGCCGCCGACTCGCTACTGGTCGTCCTCCCTGTCGAACTCCGGGCCGACCGGACAGTTCGGCTGTCCCTGGTCGGCCACAGCGAGGCCCTGTCGGCGGCGATGGGCGACCTCCCCGCGGATGTCGGCGTCGAGGTGCTCTGGACTGGAACCTACCGGCGTGAGGGGACTGTGCGCCTGAGCGAGCGCCAACGTGACGCGCTCGCGGCCGCCTGGGAGATCGGGTATTTCGACCTCCCCCGCGGGAACGGCATCGACGCGGTCGCCGATCGTCTCGACTGTGCCACCTCGACGGCGTCGGACTTGCTCCGGCGAGCACAGCAACAGCTCGTCGCGTCGGCACTCGACGAGCGGGCGTGACGGGCGTCACTGTCCGGCGACTCGCGATAGACGACCTTACATCATGGCCGCAGTCGAAGGGAGCGCGGTCGTCCTCGCCCGAAAGCGCGACGCTGGTTTTCTCATCACCGACGACCTGCGTGCCCTCCCGGAACTCCAGGCCGTGACGGAGACACGGATCGCCATCTCGCCGATCGTGCTGCGGGCACTGGTCGAACGGGAGGTGCTCGATGTCGAGGACGCACGGGCGGATGTGAAGCGATTGGCTGACGAGCGGGACTGGCTCGGCGCGCCGATCTATCGGCGGGGAAGGAGCTGTTTGAACAGTGATCGAACGGTGTCGTCAGGTTAGCTGTAATCACGCCAGCGGTGGCCACACTCCTTGCATTTGAAGAACCGTGTCGGCGGTTCGTCCGCGGACCCGGTCTGTTTGATCGTATACCAGGCAACCCCGTGGCCACACTCGTCACAGTGTACATCGTCGTCGGTCGGCTTCCCCTCGAAGTTAGCGCCTTCCTCAGTCTCGATCACGTCGTCGTCGGTCTGATCCTGCGTCGAGACGAAATCGTCGGCGAGATCCTGATCCTTGGCTTCCCGATAGCCACAGCTCTGACAGACCATCTCCTCGCCGTCTGCATGCATCATCGAACCACACTCGTCACAAAACTGCATACGTGTCAAAAGGAGATTCTGAGTCAAAAAGCCTGCCCGTCTGTGGTCAGTGCTCTTTGTCCATCTCGGCGAGTTCCTCCCGTTCGACGACGACCGGACAGTCGGCGACCCGCACCGTCTCGTAGTCGACGAACTCGACGATGTTGGTCCCCTCGTGGGCGCACTCGACGTCGGGGGGCTCCGAGAAGTACTCGCAGTTCTCACAGTAGCTGTGTTTGTCCACCTCGGCGAACCGTCGCTCGCCACGAGTTTCCGTCTCGGGTTCGGCAGCCGACCGCGAGAGGTTCTCCCAGAGCTCGCCGTCGATCTCGGCGCTTGTGGCGGGATCACGCGCCGTCTCACCGAGTCCCTCGAAGGGATCACCCTGACGCGGCTGGCTTCCCAGTCTATCGAACGGGTCCTCCGCAGCCGACTCGCCGGGGGTCGCCTCGGCGGACGCGTCCGCGGTCGACTCAGAGGCCGGTTCGTGGCTGTCCTCGCCAGTCTGTTCGAATCCCAGGGCGTCGAACGACGAGCGGTCTGGGGCCTGCTCGGGAGCGGTCTCATCGATCTCCGCGAACGGATCACGGCCCGGGGGTCGATCCGGCGCGTCGAGGCGCTCGAACGGATCGGCCCCGGCACTGTCGGGCGCATCCGCGGCCGGTTCCGCCGCTTGCCCGTCCGAATCATCCGCCTCGACATCGTTCCGATCCGACGCTGGAAATCCGAAATCATCTCGCGCTGATTCGGCAGAATGGTCCTCTCGTGAGTCAGAATCGTCCTCTCGGGTGTCGGGGTCGTCCTCTCGTGGGTCAGAATCGTCGTCGCTCACGGTGAATCACCCCGTCGATCAGGGGCCCCGACGTCGCCGTCGGCGTCATCCTCGACAGTCCCCTCGATCGGCGTGGCAGTGACGAGTCGGGGCTTGCCGAAGAAGCCGCTCGACGGTTCGACGGTCGTGACCGCGGCCTCGCAATGGGGACAGGCAGCCCGAGTCAGCAGCGCAATCTCGACGCCGTCGCCGCAGTTCTCACAGACAGCCCGGCTTACGTCGTGACGACCGGCAGCGGCCTTGATCCGGTCGACGGTTTCAGTTTCGTCTCGCGCCTGGGCCTCACGGAGGTCGCTGATCGCCCAGGCGACGGTCTGGAGTTTCTCCTCGACGTCGTCGAGGCGGTCGTCCTGAGCCGTCAGCGACTCGTCGGTGGCCGCGACGTCGTCGGTCAGCTCTTCGAGCGCCGACTGAGAGGCACGCGAGTCGACGTCGGCGGATAGGGCCGCAAAGTCGGCTTCGAGCGAATCCAGGCGCTCCTCGATCACGTCGAGGCGGTCGAACGCGTCGTGGTCGTGGTCCGCGGGTGCCTTCGCGTCGGCTTCCCGCTTGACCTGAACGACGCGCGAGCGGACGTCGTCAAGCTTCTCCTGGAAGCGGTCATCGACCTCCTCGATGCGGTCGGTGAGCGCCTCGGTTGCGTCCTCGATCTCTCCACTGCCATCTCGGGGCTCGTTCTCGTCGAGGACATCCCGGACGATCGACTCGATGCGCTCACGGTCGAGGAGAACAGAGAGATCCGCATCGACGTCGTCGTCCTCGACGCGTTCGGCGGTCGTCCGATACGTCGTGAGCAGACGGGCCACGAGCTCGTCCCGCTCGACATCGAGTTCGGCGGCGTGTTGGGCAAGCCATTCGTCAAGCTCAGGCGGCAACTGAACGGCGGCGTCCGGCGAATCCGTGGACTCGCTCGCCATCACCAGAGATTCCGCGAGCGGATAGTTAAGGGTTTGCCACCGATTCCCGCATTCGATACTGGCGGATGCGGAGGGTTACCTGATCTTCCGGACGTCACTGATATCGAAGCCGGCATCGTCGATCTCAGTTTCGAAGCGGACGATGTCCTCGTCTTCGAGCTGTGAGAGGACGCCCCGGAACTGCTTGATGACGAGCGTCCGGGCACGGGTACTGCCGCCGCTCTCCCACTCGAATCGCATCGTCCCGTTGACCGCGTCACCCAACTGGCCGAGGCGTTCGGGCGAGATCGTCTCGTGGTTGACGTGGGCAAGGATCAAGCCGTCCCAGGAGTGGGCCGCCTTCTGGAGGCCCTTGACCACGTAATTGATATCGGACCACGTAACCTCCTCACCGGTCGTGCTGATGAGGTCAGTCAACGAGTCGATCACGACGAGATTGTCGGGGCCGTGCGTGGACATGAGATCGCCAAAGGCCGACAATAGCTCCTCGCGGTCGGTCCGCGATCGGAGGTCGGTCACGCTGGCCGTCCGCTCGGCGTACCAGTCTCGCGGGAGCGGGCTCTCGTGGAAGAAATGCGTCGAGAGATCGTGAAACGTCACCGCCTGCAGTCCGGCCTCGACGATCTCGTCGTCGATCGTCTGGGAGACTTCCCACCGGAACTGTGACTCGCCGGCGCTAAAGGAGACGTAGTGGATCTCCTCGGGGAGCGTCGCGTCGGCCGCGAGGTCACCGTAATAGAGGTCGTGAAGTTCCGGATCGCCCGTCGCCAGCCCGTTGATGAGCGCGCTGGTGTACATGAACTCGCGTGCGCCGGCCCCTGATTCGCCCGAAAGTAAGACGACGGTCCCCCGCGGGGCCCCGCCGTTGACGATCGAGTCCATCCGCTGGATTCCCAGGGGGATGCGTTCCATACCGATGGGTCTCGGCGGGCGGGCTTGTGTGTTACGGCGGGCGTCGATGTCCATGAGGTCGAAGCCTGACTACTCACGATCCGTCTCGGTGTCAGCCGTGAGGTCATGGGTACGGTCGGTTTCTCGCAGGATGAACGGGCCGATCGAGAGGGTTCGTTTGGTAACCGTCACGATGCGGAGGACGTAGGAGAGCAGGAGCGCAAACGGGAGCAGCGAGACCGCGACGGCCCCGCTCACGACGAGCACACCGGTTCGAACGCCCAGCAGCGTCCCCGACAACACCGTCGGATCGAGGTACAGCACACCGGAGACAGCGGTGAGAAGCGCCGGGATCGAGGCGTACAGCATCGCCCGCGAGAGATCGATGAGCTCCCACTGGAAGTACAGCGTCTTGAAGTGCTCGCGCGCCGGGCCGAACAGTTCGAGCGCCTGGATCAACTCCGCCAGGGCGTCGTCTGCAGCCTCGGTGAGAACGCCGTCGTGTGCGGCCCGAATTCGCCGCCCAGCGTAGAGCTTCCAGGAGTAGTTGTAGTTGAGCGCCGAGAAGACGACGTCGAACTCGCCGAACTGTGACCCTTCGAGGTTGTGGGCCACCCTATCCGCGTTCTCCACGACGCTGTCGACGAACGGGTCGACCTGTTCGGTGAGCGCGGGATCATCGATGGCCGCGACGGCGTCCCCGACGGCCTCGGCCCGGCGGCGCGTGAGTGTGACCAGCGACCGCAGGAATGCCGAGGGCTGGGCCGGACTCACCGGTTCCTCGATCACGTCCTCGACGTCGCGACGGAACGCCATCGCGCCCTCCATGCGCTCGCGCTGGTCGCCGATCGGCCCCTGTTCCTGTGAGAGGACGAGTTGGCTCAGCGTGAGCACGAGCGTGACGCCAGTGATGATCGCAGTGAGCAGCCCCTGAAACAGCGTCTCCAGTGGATCGCCCTGGGTGAACAGGGCCGGCGTGCCGGCGGGATGAAACTGACCGATTGCGACCAGCGCGAGAAAGATCGCGCCCACGATCCCGGCCGCGACGGCCGAGCGATCCACGACGAGCAACAGCCAGAACTTCCGGCTGCTCGCCGGCACCCGTTCGCGCATTGTGTCGCTCGGCCGGTCCTCGCTGGCGTCCCCGCTCGCGTCGCCCATGAGAGAGTCCTCGACCGCCAGCCGGAAAGGCGTGCGGTTGGGTGCCACCCAGTCAGAAAAAGCGACATTGCCCGGTCGCTCGTCTCGAACGCGGGAAAGGCCGGGCGACCACGATCCAGTTTTGCAGGCATCGGTGGCTTCTAACCCAGGGCGTACTAGCAACGGGACATGAACGCTGAGCAATTCATCAACGGAATCCGCGACGACAACGACACTGCCCTCTCGCGACTCGGGTCCTCGAAAGCCCTGTACGCCGACACAGCGGGAGACATGGACGACGAAACCGTCCTCTCGGCCGCCGCCGACGCCGAACACCACGCCGCCGTCACCTATCAGGAATGGGCCGACAGCGAGGACGACGACGCGGTCGCCGACGCCTTCGCCGAGACGGCCGCCGAAGAACGCGACCACTACGAGCGCGTCGCGGGCGAACTAAACGAGCACGAGCCGGGCGAGGCGGTGCCCGCGATCCAGCAGTACCTCCGTGAGCTGGACGGGACGATCGAGCGCCTTGGTGGGTTCGTCGGGCGGACGATCGCCGCCGAGAAGTCAAAAGAGCAGTTCACGGGGTATTTCGTCGGCGAGGCCGACCCCCAGACGGCACAGCTGTTCCGCGAGGTTGGCAACGATCTGGACCCGCAGCTGGAGCGGGCGGGCGACCTGCTGGAATCGGTCTGTGAGAACGAGGAGGACTGGGAGCGGGCGGCCGAGGCCGCGACGGGTACGATCCAGGAAGCCTACGACGCCTACACCGACTCGCTGGAGTCGATGGGCGTCAATCCCAAGCCGGTCTGTTGAGCGAGAGCGAGCTCCCTCTTATTGACGCAGAACTGCCCGTCTCTTTCGGGCAGAACGGGCAAGCCGAACGTCAATTCGGAAATAGAAGAGCGACGGACACTCGCTTCGGCGAGGTTTCAAGACCCAGGAGTGTCTATCCGTGTGTAATGGCGACCCAGCAGTATCGAATCGTCTCCGCCGAAGACTCGGAGATTCACGGGGAGCCCCACATAGAGGGGAGCCGCGTCACCGTCCGAGATGTGCACGCACGCGTCGAACAGCGCGGACTCGCCCCCGAACGAGTCGCCGAGCGGTACAACCTGGATATCGCAGACGTCTACGAGGCACTCGCGTATTATCACACCAACCCCGAGGAGATGCAACGGGTCGAGCAGCGCCACGAGCGAGCCGCCGCCGAGGCCAGAGAGCGGTCGTCACTCACACCACCCGAGAACTGATCGATGGCGTATCGGCTCATCCTCGACGAGAACGTCGAACACGAGGTGTTCCATCGACTAGAGAACTACGGGCACGATGTCGAACACGTCGATTTCGTGCCTGAACTCGGGAAAGGTACTGCCGATCATCCGATTGCGCAATATTCCTTCGACACTGATCGCGTGATCGTGACGTACGACGACGATTTCGTACTCGAGGTGAACGAAGAAATGTATCGAGCAGTATTGTATTTCGACGACGCGATGCTCTCCGTCGAGCAGGCCGCGGACATCGTCCACACTGTTTCTCAGAACTACCCACAGTCGGAGTTGCAGGGCCTCGAGTACGTCGGCGAGGAATGGCTCTGAGCGAGGGCTCAGTTACCGCGGACCAATAATCAGTTCTCCGGAGCCGATGGGCACCAACCCAGATCCAGTCCGTTGAGTAGACGACGAGGGTTCGCCATCTGAAAACCGTTCGTCCGGCCCGGTCGGCAGAAACCGGTACGGACACTTTTGTCATCTGGAGCCGATATCCGCGTATGACCGTCCTCATCTACGGCGCGTACGGCTACACGGGCGAACTCGTCGCCCGGGAGGCAGTCGACCGCGGGCTCGACGTCATTCTCGCGGGGCGCAACGGGACGAAGACCCGCGGACTCGCGATCCAACTCGGTGTCGACTCCCGCGTGTTCGCCGTCGATGATGCCCGGAGCCATCTCGATGGGATCGACGTGGTGCTCAACTGCGCGGGCCCGTTCGTCGAGACCGCCAAGCCGATGGTCGAAGCCTGTCTGGCAACCGGGACCCACTACCTCGACATCACGGGCGAGATCCCGGTCTTCGAGGCACTGGCTGAACGGGACCGGGACGCCGAGGACGCGGGCGTCTGTCTGCTCCCGGGCGTTGGCTTCGACGTCGTCCCGACGGACTGCCTGGCGGCCCACCTCCACGACAGACTCCCGGAGGCGACCCACCTCAGACTCGGGATCGATGCGCCGGGATCGGTTTCGGGCGGGACGCTGGCGACGGCGATCGGACAGGCCGGTGCGGGCGGGATGGTTCGCCGAAACGGGCGACTCCAATCGGAACCGCCGGGTTCGAAAACGCGATCGATCGACTTCGGACGCGGGCCGACCCACGCTGTCGGCGCGCCGATGGGCGACGTCTCGACCGCCTACTACACGACCGGGATCGAGAACGTCGAGGTGTATCTGAGCGCGCCGGCGTACGCCGACTACTTGCTGCGGGCAAGTCGCTACGTCACGCCGCTTTTGACCGTCCCTCCCGTCAAAAATGGGCTGCAAGCACTGGCCCGGGCGCTCGTGAGCGGGCCATCAGAACAGGCACGGGATCGCGACCGGGTGTCGCTCTGGGGGGAAGCGACTGACGGCGAGACCACGGTGTCCTCACGCGTTGAGACGCCCGAAACGTACGCGCTGACGGTCGACGCGGCGACGACGGCCCTCGAACGGGTCGAGGATGATGCCGACATCACTGGCTACCAGACGCCAGCGACGGCGTTTGGACCCGACTACGTCCTCGAACTCGACGGCGTCGACGGGTTTCTCGACGAGTGAATGCTCGATCTGGATTAGCCGTAGTCGCATCGAAAACTGAACGTAAATCTATCCCTACAGCTGTTCGCTAACCAAGATATTGTTCAGGATATTTTAGTTACGTTGCTTTTACAGCCGGTAACGAAGATACGAGCTACCAACCGAATCGAGCGAGGGCGTCAAGTGGTTCAAGCGACTACGACAGACACGATGAGCGACACCGGCGGCCCCCTCTCGCCCGACCGCCCCGACGCCGAGAGCGAGTTCCGCGTCGACGCGCCGTTCGATCCGGCAGGCGACCAGCCCAACGCCATCGCGCAACTGGCGGAGGGCTATCGCTCGGGCATGGACGAACAGACCCTCCTCGGTGTGACGGGGTCAGGCAAGACCAACACCGTCTCGTGGGTGCTCGAAGAGATCCAACAACCCACCCTCGTGATCGCCCACAACAAGACCCTCGCCGCACAGCTCTACGAGGAGTTCCGTGAACTGTTCCCCGACAACGCCGTCGAATATTTCGTCTCCTACTACGATTACTACCAGCCCGAGGCCTACGTCGAGCAGACCGACAAGTACATCGAGAAGGACGCCTCGATCAACGACGAGATCGACCGCCTTCGCCACTCCGCGACCCGATCCCTATTGACCCGTGACGATGTCATCGTCGTCGCGTCGGTCTCGGCCATCTACGGACTGGGCGACCCCGCCAACTACGTCGACATGTCCCTCCGGCTGGAGGTCGGCCAGGAGATCGACCGCGACGAGCTGTTGGGCCGACTCGTCGACCTCAATTACGAGCGCAACGACGTCGACTTCACGCAGGGGACGTTCCGCGTGCGCGGGGACACCGTCGAGATCTACCCGATGTACGGCCGCTACGCCCTCCGGGTGGAGTTGTGGGGCGAGGAGATCGACCGCATCTCGAAGCTCGATCCTCTCGAAGGCGAGTTACAGAGCGAGGAACCCGCCGCACTGATCCACCCCGCCCAGCACTACTCGATCCCCGAGCAGGAAATACAGAATGCGATCGAAGAGATCGAGGAGCTGATGGAACAGCGCGTGGGCTACTTCGAGCGCCAGGGCGATCTCGTCGCCGCCCAGCGCATCGAGGAGCGGACGACCTTCGACCTGGAGATGCTCGAAGAGACCGGCTACTGCTCTGGCATCGAGAACTACTCCGTCCACCTCTCGGACCGGGAGTCGGGCGAGGCCCCCTACACCCTACTGGATTACTTCCCCGACGATTTCCTGACGGTCGTCGACGAGTCACACCAGACGATCCCCCAGATCAAGGGGCAATACGAGGGCGACAAGTCCCGGAAGGACTCCCTCGTCGAGAACGGCTTTCGCCTGCCGACGGCCTACGACAACCGCCCGCTGACCTTCGAGGAGTTCGAGGAAAAGACGGATCAGACGCTGTACGTGAGCGCGACGCCGAGCGACTACGAGCGCGAGCAGAGTGACCAGGTGGTCGAGCAGATCGTCCGCCCGACCTACCTCGTCGACCCCGAGATCGAGGTCAGCCCCGCCGAGTCGCAGGTCGACGATCTCATGGATCGCCTCGACGCCCTGCCCGACGACGAGCGGGCCCTGGTGACGACCCTGACCAAGCGCATGGCCGAGGACCTCACCGAATACCTCGAGGAGGCGGGCGTCGCCGTCGAATACATGCACGACGAGACCGACACGCTGGAGCGACACGAACTGGTTCGGGGCTTGCGGGCCGGCGAGTTCGACGTGCTCGTCGGGATCAACCTCCTCCGTGAGGGCCTTGACATCCCGGAAGTGAGTCTCGTCGCCATCCTCGACGCCGACCAGGAGGGATTCCTCCGAAGCGAGACGACGCTCGTCCAGACGATGGGCCGGGCCGCCCGGAACGTCAACGGCAAGGTCGTCCTCTACGCCGACGAGCCCAGCGACGCCATGGAATCGGCCATCGCGGAGACGAAGCGGCGGCGGCGGATTCAACGCGAATACAACGAGGAGCACGGCCACGAGCCGACGACCATCGAGAAGGCCATCGGCGAGACGAACCTGCCGGGGAGCAAGACCGAGACGGGCGGGTCGGCGACGGCCGACCCCGAGGACGAAGAGGCTGCAGCCAGATTGATCGAGGAGTTGGAGGAACGCATGGGGGAAGCGGCGGACAACCTGGAGTTCGAACTCGCGGCGGACATCCGCGATCGCATCCGGGAACTGCGCGAGGAGTACGACCTGGATGGCCCGGATGGACCCGGCGAGGACGGCGTCCCGGCTCCCGAGCGTTGAACCGGTCGAAACCCAGCACTATTATCTGGCTGTCACGTCTCACGGGCGAATATGACTGGTCCCCCGACCTGGACGCGGCGTGGCGTGCTGACGGCACTGCTCGCCGCCGGTGCCGGCTGTACAACCGAGACGGACGACTCGACGACGAGTACCCAGGAACCGTCGGACCCGGAGACGCCGACGGACGAGCCTTCCGAGCGTTCGACGACGTCAGCACCGACGCCCACAGAAACCGCGACGACGACCGAAGAGTCGACGGCGACGGACGAACCGACGACGGAAGAGCCGACGACAACCGCCGAATCGATGGAAGAGATCACCGACGTCGCGTTCAGAGAGACGCCGCAGCGAACCCTTCGACTCGACCTCTATCTGCCATCGACCGAGGAGGCCAGCCCGTTCGTCGTCTACGCCCACGGCGGCGGCTGGATCGGCGGTGACAAGGGCCACCGGCCGATGTTCGATCGACTTGTCGAGAAAGGCTTCGCCGTCGCCGATATTCAGTACCGTCTGGCCCAGGAGAAGCAGTACCCGGCCGCAGTCCGGGACGTCGTCGCGGCCGTGAAGTGGGTCCGGGCCAACGCCGGCGAGTATGGAATCGATAGCGATCGCGGGGCGCTCATGGGATATTCTGCCGGGGCACACCTGGCCGCGCTGGTCGCTGTCGCGCCCGATCACGAGAACTTCCAGCCCGACGAGTTCCACCCGGACGTCCCGGTCGGCGTCGACGCGCTCGTCGGCTACAGCGGCCCCTACGACTTCACTGACTCCGGGATCGGAGAGAACCCGCTCGTCGCGGCCTTTTTCGGCGCGGACGCCCCAATGGAGCGTCTCGAGGAGGGATCACCCGTCAGTCACGTTGAGGGCGACGATCCGCCGGCACTGTTGATCCACGGCACCGATGACAACGTCGTCCCGCATCGGTCGACGACGGCCCTGGCTGACGCCTACCGGAACGCCGGCGTGCCGGTCGAGGTTCTCACCGGCGACGGCGTGGGCCACGGGATGATCGACAACGACGAGTGGCGCGAGGAGACGCTACCGAGCCAGGAGCAGTTCCTCGCGGACCATCTCGATTCGACGTGAGCGTGTGACTCGCCCCTGATCTCGATTGAGACAGAGATCGCAGTTCCGGACGCCCGTTCGCGATACCGGGTACTCCGGGCCGGGTACTGGCTGGAAGAAAAACCCACACATTTTTGCCGGTTTCCTGTCTCTTCTGCTGAAATGACAACCACTCAGCACTCGCGACGAGAACTACTGGCGGCACTGCTGGCCATCGGCGCGGGCTGTGCGACCGACTCCGGGAACGGGAGCGAGCGTTCGCGACCGTACTCACGAACGATCACCGGGGAATCGAACGCGACGACAAAGCAATCGACGCCGGTGACGACGGCACCGGAGCCTGCGGAGATCCGAACGGACGTGGTGTTCAGGGAGACAGCTGAGCGGACGCTCAAACTCGATCTCTATCTGCCATCGTCGGACGATCCCAGTCCGTTTGTGCTATTCTCCCATGGTGGATACTGGACCAGTGGGGGCCGGATTCACCGACCGATGTACGATCGGCTGGTCAATCAGGGAATTGCGGTCGCCGACGTACAGTACCGGCTGTCCCGGGTGGCACACTATCCGGCAGCCGTCCGGGACGTCGTCGCGGCCATAAAGTGGGTACGGGCCAACGCCGGGGAGTACGGTATCGACGCCGACCGCGCCGCACTGATGGGAGTCTCCGCCGGTGCCCACTTGAGTGCCCTGATCGCCACTGCGCCGGATCACGAGAACTTCCAGCCGCCAGAGTTCCACCCAGACGTATCGGTCAGCGTCGACGCGGTCGTCGCCCATAGTGGCCCCTACGACCTCACGCGAGAGATAGCGAAGGATGATTGGGCGGTAGAGCGGTTCTTCGGGGAAGACGCGCCGACCGAGCGACTCAAGGAAGGGTCGCCCGTGACCCACGTTGACAGCGACGATCCACCAGCACTTCTGGTTCACGGCACCGAAGACGAAATCGTGCCGTACCGCTCGGCGACAGTATTGGCCGAGGCCTACCGAGAAGCCAGAGCGACGGTCGAGGTTCTCACCGGTGACGGGGCGGGCCACGACATGCTCATCGACGACGAATACCGAGACGAGATGCTGCCGACCCAGGAAGCGTTCCTCGCGGAGTATCTCCAGACGCAATAACTCGGTTCGTTCTCACGGTCGAGGATGGTGCCAAGAGAAGTCCATCAAGAGTCCAACAGTCGGTACCCTTCGTTGTCCGGGGCGACGATCCGGACGTCTCCCTCGACATCGTTCCGGGTGAGGGCGTCCTCGGCAGCCTCCCGGACAATCGCTGCCGTTTCCACGCCAGTGATGGCATAGACCGTCGGCCCCCAGGAGGACTGGCCGACGCCATCGACACCCGAGACGGCCGAAAGCGACTCGATCAGTCGGCCGGCCGGCGGGCGATAGACCCCGCCCTGTTCGTCGGCGTACCAGGCCCCGTTGAGCCGGCCGAGTCTGGTGATCGCGTCACCGAAGGTCCGGCGGTCATCGTCGGCGATCGCCGGCAGGAGGCGCTGGGTCAGAAGGGGTGCGATCTCGTCGGCGATCCCCGGATCGGCCCCTTCGACGATCGATCGCATGCTCGCGTCCTCCTCGTTCCCGTGCTGACCTGTCTCGATATCGGGCGTGACGAGGACGAACCGCCATGAGTCGGGAATCGCGTGGCGGGCGACGACCGGCGGCGTGGTCCAGGCACCCGTCTCGGGTGGACTGTGGGTGAAGCGCTCGACCGGATGGCCACCGTCGACGACGAAGCCACCGTCGAGAACGGTCGCGATGCCGACCCCGCTTCGACCACCGCGCCCGAGGTCGGGAGCGCGGTCACGGACGTCCAGAGCGACGTCGTAAACGTCGGCGATGGCCATCAGCGTGGCCAAAGCGAGTCGCGTGCCGCTGCCCAGTCCGGCGTGGCGTTCGAAGCGCTGCTCGACGGTGATCGCCGCGCCGGGCACGTCAAGCACCTCGATGGCCCGGCGGGCATAGGGTTCGACCGCTTCGTCCGGGCAGACGAGTTCCTCGGCCCGCTCGACGTCAACAACGAGCCGCGGTTCGTCGATCGCCCACCCGATACCGCCATAGAGCCGATCGCGGGCCAGCGAGAGGTTCTGGAAGCCGGCGTGCAGGCGTGCGCCGATCGAGACGCGCGTCATTGAGGGGTGTAGCGCGAGGAGTGTCTTGAAGGCTGGTGTCCCTTGACAGCGGCGATCGACAACGACCTGCCACGAGATTGTTGTGTCAAACACGCCACCAGTTATCTGATTTGATAATCAGTCCCACATACTTATTATAAATTTATTTGAAACGTCCTGTATGAGCAAGCAGACAGAACGAGCCCCCCGCACTGACGAGAAGACGGGGTCGGTCGAATGGGAGGACGTGTCCGAATCAGAGGTAGAGAGTCCGGAAGGATCCGATCTGGCGGTTGTCATCGAAGACGATCCTGACCAGTTGTACGATACCTCGGGGACCGCACAGCGAGTGATCGACGAAGCGTTCAATGTTGTCAAGCAGAACCGGGTGATGACAGACTGGACCCGCATGGACACCGACCAGCAAGCGACGCTGAAGTGCATGAATCAGCTCTCCGGGAAGTTCTGCGGGACGGAAAACTGCACCGTCCGACAGCTGATGGAGCAGGGCCAACAGCGCGTCGAAGTCGAGGTGGAGAAAACGTTACCGAACGGCGAAACCAAACAGACCCTGCTCGTTTCGGAGCGGATCACCGACGAACAGGGAGCGGTCGTCGGGATCACCGAGAGCTTCACTGACATTTCGAACGTCAAAGCCGCTGCCCAGGAGATCGAACACTCGATGGGTGAACTCAACGAGACGGCCGACAGCGTCGCTTCGAGTGCCGACGAGATCAGTTCGACGGCCGAGCGGATGACCGACTCGATGAACGAGGTGGCCGCGGAAATCGGGGACGTGAGCGCATCGATCGAGGAGGTAGCCTCGAGTGCGGAGGAAGTTGCGACAGTCAGCGAACTGGCCGAAAAACGCGCTGCAGACGGCCACGAGACGGCCGAGGACGCCATCGAGGAGATGGAGGCGATCGATCGGGCAACCGCCGACGTGACCGCGGACCTTGATGACCTGCGTGCGCGGGTCGATGAGATCGACGACATCGTCGAGGTGATTAATGACATCGCCGACCAGACGAACATGCTGGCGCTGAATGCGAACATCGAAGCCGCCCGAGCGGGCGAAGCAGGCGAGGGGTTCGCCGTCGTGGCAGAGGAGGTCAAAAGCCTGGCCGAACAGGCCCAACAGAACGCCGAAACGATCGAATCAATGATCGACGGGATTCAGGCGGACACCGAAGAAACCGCCCGGAGCCTCGATCAGGCGACCGCGACTGTCGACGATGGTATCGAGAAGGTCCAAGCGTCAATGAGGGCACTCGAAGAGATCGTCGAGGCAGTACAGGAGGCTGCCGACGGGATCGAAGAGGTCGCAGAAGCGACTGACGATCAGGCGGCAAGTGCCGAGGAGGTCGCGTCGTTGGTCGATGAGGTCACAGAACAGGCCCAGACAGTAGCCAGCGAGGTGCAGAACGTTTTCGCAGCCAGCGAAGAACAGGCACAGATGACCCAGAACCTCCAGGAGACCGTCGAACGACTGAACCAGGGGCACTGATACTGGAGTCGAGCCCACAGCTTCGCCCCAGGGCCAATGATCCGGGCTAGACGGGTGCCAGGACAGTAAGTATATGAAAGTCTGTCACGTGGTCCCTTGATAATGACACTCTCACAGATCGTCGAAGCGATCAGCGAGCACGAGAAACATCTCGTCCTGTTCAACTGTGATCCGGGAGATCCGATCGTCGAGGATCTCCGGGTGTACTTCCAGTCACAGAACGTCCGTATCGAGGGGGAAACGACTGCATCGGGAGCCCCTGCAAACGTCGCCGTCCTGAGCGATCGGGAGTCGGTCCGCTCGATCGAGGCCGTCTCGACGCTACGGGAGTTACTCGAGAACGTCCCACCGGGGACCGACGCCATCGGGATCGCGGACAGTGAGTACGAATCGATCCTGGGCCACCTCAAGGAGACGACGTTCACCAGCTACGACAGCGAACAGATGCTCTATGCGACCCGTGAGATCGAGGATCGCGCAAGGCGGGTTCGAACGGGGACGATCCACGCCGGGTTCCAGCGGCTGTCGGAACTGGTCGAGCAACGATCGATCTACGCCGATCTCGCGGCGCGCGGGCTCGACGTACACGCCTACGGTGTCCCCGACACGACACCGCCAGACATCGAGGGGGCGACCATCCATGCGGTCGAAAACGACGAGATCGCCGAAACGTGGTTCGTGGCCTTCGACGGCGGTGACGAGGACAGTCAGAAGTGCGCGTTGCTGGCCGAGGAGCGCGGGGACGGGTCGTTCTTTGGCACCTGGACGTACGACCCGACCATCGTTGACAGCATTCTAGGGCACCTCGAAGAAACGTACCTCGCTGCCGATCGGACCCAGCCCCAGTCCGGCCCCTGACATCATATTTTCGATCAAATGGGCCGATGCTGTCCCGGTCCAGGCCTATTTCCCGGTGAGTTGCCGGTCACACGCCCCGGAAGTATCGTTGCCGATATTTCGGGAGACAGATATTTGTTACGTGAGAACTATTCTCACCCATGCAACTCTCCCGACTTTCTACTGGCGTCGCCGGTCTCGACGCTGTCCTGGACGGTGGGCTCGTGCGGGGGCGTAACGTGCTCGTCAGGGGAACACCGGGCGCGGGCAAGACGATCTTCGGGTTGTACTTCCTGTCGGCGGGAATCGCGGCCGACGAGCGGAGTCTCTACGTCAACCTGGGCGAACCACAGGCCTACGTCGAGGAGACGGCCGATGCGTTCGACCTTCAGACCGAGGGGATCCACTTTCACAATCTCTCGCCGACCAGCGAACAGTTCGCCGAGCAGGAATCGTACGACGTCTTCGAGTCAGCCGAAGTCGACCAGCCGGATTTCATCGACTCGCTCCGCACCGTCGTCGACGAGGTCGAACCGGACCGCGTCCTGTTGGATCCGATCACGGAATTCCGCTACCTGACTTCCGACGAGCGGCAGTTCCGCAAGGGCATCCTCGGCCTGCTGGATTATCTCAAAGACGTGGGAGCGTCGGTCATGCTGACGTCACAGGCGGGCGAGACAGTCACCGACGAAGACCTCCAGTTTCTCGTGGACGCGGTGATCTCCCTGGAAGTGACCCCGGACAGTCGAGCGGTCCAAGTGTCGAAGTTTCGGGGGTCGTCGTTCCGCCGGGGCAAGCACTTCTACGGCATCGACGACGAGGGACTGACCGTCTGGCCGACGCTGGTTCCCGGCGAGCAGGAACGCTCGATAGCGCCCGGGACACTTTCTTCGGGCGTCCCCGAACTCGACAGTCTCCTCGGCGGCGGGATCGACCGGGGGACGGTGACGATCCTGAGTGGCCCGACGGGTGCGGGCAAGACGACGACCGGGGTCCAGTTCCTCACGGAGGCGGCCCTCGACGAAACCGAGGGCGTCCTCTTCCAGTTCGAGGAGGCCGAACGGACCATCCGCAAGCGGGCCGACGCGATCGGGATCCCCCTCCGAACAGTGATCGAGGAGGGGTGTCTGTCGATCGTCGAAATCGAGCCGGACGAATACACCGTCGGCGAGTTCGAGCAGTTGATCCGCGAAGCTGTCGACGACGGCGTCGAACTGGTCATGATCGACGGCACACAGGGATTCAAGCAGAACCTCCGCGGGCTCGAAGACCCGACAGCGGCGCTTCTACGCGTGGGTCGATACCTGCGGGCAGCCGGCGTTTCGACGATCCTGATCAACGAGGTGCACAACATCACCGGCGACTTTCGAGCCACCGAGGAACGGACAAGTAACCTCGCGGACAATCTCGTCTTCCTGCGCCACGTCGAGTACCGCGGCGAGTTGCGGAAGGTCATCGGGGCGCTGAAGATGCGGACGAGCGACTTCGAGCACAGCCTGCGGGAACTCGAAATCACGACCGACGGGATCTGCGTCGGCGACCCGCTCCCCCAGTTGCGCAGGATCCTCACGGGGACGCCGGACTGGGAAGAGACCGACCTTCCGGAAGACACCAACGGGGACCAGGACTGACCCAACCATGCCACGGACTGAGGACTCGGAGGCGGACCCACAACCCCAGACGGAAGACACCAGCGAGGACGGGACGGCGGAGACGCCCATCTTGGTGCTCGTCTCCGATCCGGGGAACCGGACAGTCCTCGAAGACTGGCTGGCGGGCCACGAGACGTATCGGGCGGTCGGGCGAGACGTCGATATCCGGACCGCCGACTTCGAGTGCTGCCTGCTCGACAGAAAGGCGTTGCTGGACCAATGGGAGACCCTGCTCGATCGGCAGGCCAGCGAGGGGGCGATTTTGCCGTATCTGTTGCTCGTTCCGGACGTCGCTCACGGCGAAGTCCGAGCCCAACTCGAAGGCGAGTATCCGGACCTGTGGGCAGCGATCGACGGGCTGATCGACATGCCGGTCTCCGAGGATCGCCTGGCCGAACGGGTCGAAACGGTGCTTCGGCTGCGGGAGCAATCCATCGCGGTGAATCAGCAGCGCGACCAACTCGACGTCTTGAACCGGGTGTTGCGTCACGACATCCGCAACGACGTCCACGTCATCCTGGCCTGGGCGGAGAACCTCGAAGGGGAGTTGCCTGCCGAACAGGAACAGTCCATCGAGAAGATCCTCCGGGCGGGCAATCACGTCGTCGAACTCACCACGAGTGCTCACGACATCGCGGAGATGATCCACGGCGAGGGAACGCCCGACCTCTCGGCTGTCTTGCTCGATCGGGTGCTCACGGACGAACTCGAAAAACGACGGCAAACACACCCCGAAGCCGACATCTCGATGCCCGACCCCGCGAGTTCGGAGACGCGCGTCCTGGCCAACGAGATGCTCTCCTCGGTGTTCCGGAACCTCGTCAACAACGCCATCCAGCACAACGATGCCGACGAGCCCGCAGTCACGATCACCGTCGAAGACGGCGACGGCGTCGTTCGCGTCACCGTTGCGGACAACGGGCCGGGAATCCCCGAGGCCCAGCGAGACCGTCTCTTTGACGAAGGCGAGCGGGGCATGGACAGCGAGGGGACGGGAATGGGGCTGTTTCTCGTTCGGCGACTCGTCGAGAGTTACGGTGGCGACGTCTGGATCGCTAATCGATCGACGTCGGCCGACGACGGCGGAACGGACGCGAAACGAGGGGTCGTGTTCGTCGTCGAGTTACCGAACGCGCCTGCGGCAGATTGAGATCGGTCGTCCGTCGAGCGGTGGCCGATTCACGCTGCCATCGGCAGTTCCACGACGAACACGGCCCCGGTGGGATCGTTGTCTTCGACGGCGACCGTCCCGCCGTAGCGGTCGACAAGCGTCGCGACGAGATACAGCCCGAGCCCCGTCCCGTCGCTGTCGAGGGCGGTTTCCCCCTGCTGGAAGATACGTTCCCGGCGTTCCTCAGGGATCCCCGGCCCGTTGTCGGCGATCCGAACCGTCACGCGCTCCCCGTCGGTGTCGGCGGCGACAGTCACGTCCGGGCTCTCGCTGTCGTTGTGCTGGACAGCGTTGGTCAGCAGGTTCCGGAAGACGGACGCGAGCATGTCGTCGGCGCGGACTGAAACGTCCGGGATCGCCCCCTCGACGGTCACGGCCACCCGTTCGTACTGCGATCGGAGGTCTTCGACCTCGTTCCGGAGGGTGCTCGCGAGGTCGACCGGCTGTTGATCGGCGTCGGCCTGGAGCATGATATCCGTCACGTCTCGGGCAGTCTCGAGGATATCCCCGGCACCACGGGCGGCTCTGAGAACTCTGTTTGCGTAGTTTTCCTCCACGCCATCGACGTGTCGCTGGAGCAGGTCCGCGTAGGCCTCGACGAGTTGCAGTTCGTTGCGAATGTCGTGGCGGACGACCTGGTTGAGCACTTCGAGGTTGTCCCGCTGGTGCTCGAGTTCCCGTTCGTACTCTTTGAGATCCGTGATGTCCCGCCCGTACCCGAGGACGGCGTCCTCGCCGCTACCCGAGACCTCGTAGGGGATCTTCGTCGTCTCCAGAATCCGGGTCTCGCCGTCGGCGGTCGTCAGTTCTTCTTCGGGGATCACCTGGCGCTCGCCCGATTCGATCACGGCGAGGTCGTCCTCGCGGAACGCTTCGGAATCCTCCACGTCCGGGATGACGTTCGATTCGAGCTCGCCCTCGACATCCTCGGGCGAGAGCCCGTACGCCTCGGCAGTCGCCTCGTTGGCCAGCAAGTACCGTCCCTCGCGGTCCTTCGCAAAGATCAGATCCGGCACGAGATCGATGACCTGCCGGAGTTCCTCGCGAGCGCGTTCGAGGTCGCGTTCGGCCTCCTTGCGCTCGGTGACGTCCTGGGCGACGGCGACGAACTTCTCCGGGTCACCGTCCGCGTCCGTGATCGGCGCGATCGACTGTTCGAGGACGATCCGCTCGCCGTCGGCGTCACGGTCGATCATCTCCTTGCGCCAGCGCTCGCCGTCAGTGATCGTTTCCCAGAACGCCTCGTAGTAGTCCTCGTCGTACTCCCCGGACTGGAGGATGTGTGGATCGCTGCCCAGCGCCTCTTGTTCGGGATACCCGGTCACGTCCTCGAAGGCCGGGTTGACGTACTCGATCGTCCCGTCGGCGTCGGTAACGTAGACGGCGTGGGCGGTCTGTTCGACCGCCTTTCGGAACAACTGCAGTTGCCGTTCGCGTCGCTTCCGGTCGTCGATGTCGATGTGGATACCGACCGCGCGACGTGGGTGTCCGTCCCCGTCGCGATCCACGACCCGGCCGACGTCCCTGATCCACTTCCAGTCGCCGTCGGCCGTCTTCATCCGGTGTTCGGTGTCGTACAGCGGCGTTTCACCCTCGATGTGGGCGTCGAGTACCGCCTCGACCGCCGGGAGGTCGTCGGGGTGAACCCGCCGTTCCCAGGCGTCGAGGTGTGGTTCGATCTCCGATACCGAGTGGCCGAGCATCTCGGCCCACTGCTCGTTGAACTCGACCGCGTCAGTGGTCATATCCCAGTCCCAGACTCCCAGATTCGCCCCTTCGACGGCGAGTTCGAGTCGTTCCGAGAGTCGGGTCAGCTCGCGTTCGCGTTCCTTGCGTTGGGTGACGTCCCGAAAGACCCACAATCGGCCGTACCGAGTCCCGTCTGTACCGACGACCGGCGTCGAGTACCGATCGAACCAGCGCCCGTCGGCCAGTTCGATCTCGTCTCTGCTCTCGGCGTTCGGCTGGTCGTAGAGCAACTCGACCGTCTCGCGGAACTCGTCGGGATCGACCGTTTTCTCGACCACGTGATCGAGGACCGCCTCGTCGTCTCGACTCTCGATGAGATCCTCGGGGATGTCCCACAACTCGAGCAGCCGGGAGTTGTACGAGGCGATGCGGCGATCCTCGTCGACGACGAGATACCCATCGAGGGTGGCTTCGCTCTGGGCGTGGTACAACGCCCGCTCGTGGCGGAGGTGCTGTTCGGTCTCTCGCTGGTCGGTCACGTCCGAGAACACGGTCGCGAACTGCCCTTCTCTCGGTGCAAACACCGAGACGTGGAAGTGCATCTCCAGCGGCCGAAAGGAGGTCTCGAACTCCATCGACTCGCCCGTCTCGGCCACCTGAGCGTACCGGTCGAGGAACGGCGGCTCCTCGACGTCGTAGACGTCGACCGCACGCTGGCCGATGGCCTGCTCGGCCGGAATGTCGAGGATCGCCTCGAAGTTCCGGTTGACGTCGATGATCTCGTACCCGACCGGCTCGCCCGCCTCGTAGACGAGTTCGTGCAACGCCGCCCCCTCGTTCATCTCCTCGAACAGCGATCGATAGCGCTGCTCGGCCTGCTCGACGCGCTCGCCCGCCCGGTATCGCTCGACCGCGTTCACGATCCGGTTGGCCAGGAGTCGGTAGTGGTCGGGGCCGGACTCCTTCTGGAGGTAATCCGTCACGCCAGCGCCGATCGCGTCGCTGGCGACTTCCTCTGATCCCTTCCCCGTGTACAGGATAAACGGAAGGTCCGGGTGTGCCTCGCGGACTGTTTCGAGGAACTCGATGCCGTCCTGGCCGGGCATGTCGTAGTCCGAGACGATACAGTCGATCGACGCGTCGGCGAGCATCGTGAGGCCCTCGTCGGCGCTGGTCGCAACGTCGACGGATATCCGGTCGTCCTCACGCGCCACGTACTCGCCGGCGACCGCCGCGAGGTCCGGGTCGTCGTCGACGTGCAGGACAGTGATCTCACCAGACCCTTCGACCGGCATACGTTCGGTACGGTCGCTCGATGCATAGTCCCTTCGTAGGCGCGATGACGGGCCAGTCCGTTCACGATCAACGCACAGAGCAACGGTTTCGATGTTGAGAGGCGATCCAGTAGCTACATGAGTCCTGATCTGTGACGTGTGACCATGACTCACCGAATCCTCTGCGTGGACGGGGACAAAGACGCCAGCGAGGACACCGCTGAAACCATCCGATCCCAGCTGGCGGATCTCGACCCTGTCGTCGAAACGGCGGGGACGCTGGCCGACGCCGAGGCGTTACTCGGGACGGACACGGACGTGATCGTCACCGAATACGACCTTTCCGACGGGACGGGCTTCGATATCGTCAGCGCGGCCGAAGACGTCTGTCCCGATGCGGGGGTGATCCTCTATACCGACACCGATCCGGGAACGCTCGACACGACCGAACTCCGTGGTGCGATCACCGAGTACGTCGGCAAGGATTCGGTCTTCGGCGAGGAGCGGCTGGCCGATCTGGTTCGCACAACGATCGAAACCAGAAGCCAGGGCTCCTATCCGATGCCCCAGACCGAAGCCGAGCGGCTCGCCGCACTCCAGTCCTTCGACCTCGACGACGAGGAGTTGATCGAATCACTCGATCGGATCACCGACCTGGCAGCCGCCCACTTCGACGTCGAGCAGGCCTCGATCAACCTCATCACCGAATACAGTCAGGAATTTCTGGCCTGTTACGGGGAAGCCGAAGACTGGGAGACGATGGATCGGGAAGACTCGATCTGTACGTTCACGATCCTCGAGGAGTCCGGCGTCATGGCCGTCGAGGATGTGACCGAGGATCCACGGTTTCAGTCCCGTGCGGACTCACTCATCGAGTTAGGGATCCGGGCGTACATGGGGGCGAATCTCATCACGTCCAACGGTCTCGTTATCGGGCCGCTGTGTGTCTACGACGACGAACCGCGGTCGTTCTCCCCGGCCGAGAAAGCCTATCTCAGAGACCTGGCGGCTGTGGCGATGGACCTCATCGAGTATCATACCCAACTGCGTGCCGTGGGCGATATCGAGGAGGCGGACCAATGAGTGGCGAGCAAACCGACGGCTACGCCTTTGACGATGGATTGCCGATCGAGCCCATCGATCCAGGGTCGACTGTCCTGGTCGCCGGACCGGCGTTCAGTCCGGCCGAGGCTGTCGTCCGCTCGCTGGTGATGGGTGAGACGAGCGTCGAGGAGGGGTCGCTGTTCATCTCGACGAGCATGACGTCCGAGAAACTCCTCAAAGCGTGCCGGCGGACGAATCCGTCCCTGGATACGACGTTGACAGGGATCATCGACTGTAGCGGCCAGGAACCCAAGCCATCCGAGATCGACGCCGAAGTCAAATACGTCTCGACACAGAGCGATCTCACCGGCATCGGGATGAAGTTCTCCGCCCTGTACGAATCGTTGTATGCCGAGGCCGTGGACGGACGCGTTCGCACGGGACTTATCAGTCTCTCGTCGCTCGCCATGTACGTCGACCTGCGCAAGCTCTTCCGGTTCGCACAGACGCTCTCGGGGCGCATCGACAGTGCCGGCGGTCTCGGTGTCTTCGCGATCGATCCGACAACTCACGACGAACGAACCGTCAACACGCTCGGCCAAGTCGCCGACGGCCGCATCGAAGTCCGGGAATACGACGGCGACGACGAAGCCATCGACGGCGAACTGCGCGTGCAGGGCCTGCCGGCCCAACCCAGCGGCTGGCAGCCGTTCTCGCTGTCGTAGCTAGTCCCGCAACAGACAATAGTGCGTGATGTCGGTCCCGGGGATCTCACCTGTCGAAGCAGTTTCGAAGCCATATTTTCGATAGAACGATACGTTACGCTCGGTGTGGGTCTCCAAGTAGCAGGGATAGCCGGCCTCAGTTGCGTTCTCGACCACCGAGGACAGCATGGACCCGCCGTGTCCCTCTCCCTGCTGGTCGGGGGCAACGGCCAGTAACTGGATGAAAATATGTGGATCTGAGATGACGGCCTCGTGTTTTTCCGCAGCATACGCGTCGTACGTTTTGAATCGCGATCCCGCTTCGGATCCCAGACGTATCAACGAGAGGCTTCCAGCCCGGAGGGATTTGAACAACGAGTAATCGTACTCCCTGGAGCGTGCGCAGAGGACGATCCCGTCCAGCGCAGCCGAACTGGCGTAGGCCTCCCCGTACAGCACGCTGTACTTGATGTAATATTTCAATAGCGTCCGCAAGTACTCCGGCTGGCATTTCTCCCCAAGAATGTACCGAAACAGTGGATCGTCGGTAAAGGAATCAGCCGTCGCCGTCGCTGCCTGGGTCACGTCCCCCTTCGAGAGTTCATGGAGAGCGTCGATCTGCATCAGTATACAGAGGAACCGCTCCTACAAATCACTATCCAGTCCGTCGCAAATCCCATCACAACAGGATATCGGAGACAATCGGCCCCACCGGGTCCTTTTTACTCGCTGCGGGACTCGAATAGGGCATGTCCAACGACGACAGGTTCTCGCGTGACAAAGACGAGGACCTTCCGAGCACCGACGTCACCGAAGGACCCGACAAGGCACCCCACCGGGCGATGTTCCGGGCGATGGGGTACGACGACGCCGACTTCGACTCTCCCTTAGTCGGCATCGCCAACCCCGCTGCCGACATCACGCCCTGTAACGTCCATCTCGACGACGTGGCCGAGACGGCCTGGGACGCCACCGACGAGGCCGGCGGCATGCCCGTCGAGTTCGGCACGATCACCATCTCCGATGCCATCTCGATGGGCACCGAGGGGATGAAGGCCTCCCTGATCTCCCGGGAGGTCATCGCCGACTCCGTCGAACTCGTCGCGTTCGGCGAGCGCGTCGACGGCCTCGTCACCATCGGCGGCTGCGACAAGAACATGCCCGGGATGATGATGGCGATGATCCGGACGGACCTGCCCAGCGTCTTCCTCTACGGTGGGTCGATCATGCCCGGCGAACACGACGGGAGAGACGTCACCATCGTCCAGGTCTTCGAGGGTGTCGGCGCCTACGCCACCGGCGACATGGACGCCGACGAGCTCGACGACCTCGAACGCAACGCCTGCCCCGGCGCGGGGGCCTGTGGCGGGATGTTCACCGCCAACACGATGGCCTCGATCTCGGAGGTCATCGGCCTCGCGCCGCTGGGCAGTGCAAGCCCGCCCGCCGAGGAGGAAAGCCGCTACGACGTGGCCCGAGAGACCGGCGAATTGGCCGTCGAGGTCATCGAGGAACGCCGTCGCCCCTCCGAGATCCTCTCGCGGAAGTCCTTCGAGAACGCCATCGCGCTGCAGACGGCCATCGGCGGGTCGACCAACGCCGTCCTGCACCTGCTGGCGATGGCCGCCGAGGCCGGCGTCGAGCTGGACATCGAGGACTTCGACGAGATCTCCCGACGGACGCCGAAGATCGCCGACCTCCAGCCCGGCGGCGAGAAGGTGATGAACGACCTCCACGAGATCGGCGGCGTCCCGGTCGTGCTCCGCCGGTTGCTGGAGGCCGACCTGCTGCACGGCGATGCGATGACGATCACCGGCCGGACGCTCGCCGAGGAGATCGAGCACTTAGAAGAGAAGGGGCGACTCCCGCCCGAGGAAGAGATCGACGCCGACTTCCTCTATACTATCGATGACCCGAAGGAACCCGAGGGCGCGATCAAGATCCTGACGGGCAACCTCGCGCCCGACGGCGCGGTGCTGAAGGCGACGGGTAACGACGAGTTCTACCATCAGGGGCCGGCCCGGATCTTCGAGGACGAGGAAGACGCGATGGAGTACGTCCAGGAGGACCGCATCGAGTCCGGCGACGTGATCATCATCCGCGGCGAGGGGCCCAAAGGTGGCCCCGGAATGCGGGAGATGCTCGGCGTCACCGCCGCCGTGGTCGGCCAGGGCCACGAGGACGACGTGGCGTTGCTGACTGACGGCCGGTTCTCCGGCGGGACGCGCGGGCCGATGATCGGCCACGTCGCCCCCGAGAGTTTCGTCGGCGGGCCGATCGGCGCGCTCGAAGACGGCGACACCGTGACGGTGGACATTCCCGAGCGCTCGCTCGACGTTGACCTTAGCGACGCGGAGATCCAACAGCGTCTCGACGAGCGCGACGATCCCGAGCCGACCTACGAGAATGGTGTGCTGGCGAAGTACCACCGGGACTTCGACTCGGCGGCCAACGGTGCGGTGAGCAACCCCGGCGTCAAGCGAGAATAGCGCGGTCACACAGTCACTTTGCGACCAGTTTCTAGAAAATCGAAGTCGTTTAGTGTTGTCTGGGTCACATTCCGACGAACATGTCCCCCCGTTCGCAGCTGGCCGCCCTGGCCCTGGTTGTCCTCCTCGTGACGGCAGGGTGTACGACCGACACCCAGCCGACGCCCTCACCGGCCCAGGAGATATCGCCGACCGAAACCCCGACCGAAGCGCCTGAGACGCCGGGGACGGGATCGACCGAGCGAGCAACCACGTCCGAGAGAGACCAGACGACAGCAACTGAGACGACAGCGCCAGCGCCGACGGTGACCGAGACACCAACCCAGACGACAACTGAAGCCCGGACAGAAAGCCCGACGGAATCAGCGACGCCGACCGAAACACCGACAGACGACGATACAACGACACCCGAACCGACCGAGACCGAGAACACCGCCACGGAACAGAACTCCGTGACCGTCGAAGGATCACTCCCGGTCGACGCCGATACCGTGTTTCGGCGGGTCGAGACGTTGATGGGGGAGTCGGTCGAGGAGCCGCGTGTGGTCGTCGAGCGGGGGCCGTTTTCGGTCCCGAACAGGGTCGCCGACCGGACGGTCCCACAGGTGTTCGGCCTGACTGGCTGGGAGGCAAAGAACACGACCCACGGAATAACGAGAGCGGGCGGCCGACTCGTCCAGCTGTTCCCCGGGAACGCGAGCGAAATGTCGATCGAACCGGTCCTGGCACACGAGTACGCCCACGTGATCCAGTTCCAGAGCGCACTGCCACTGATCGAGTTGCAACGCGATGCTGAGACGACTGACGAGCGAATCGTCGCCGGCGCACTCATCGAGGGCGGGGCCGTCTACGTCGCCGACGAGTATATCGCGACGCACATGCCCGAGGAACCGAGCCAGTTGTCCGTCCTCGCCGAGCAGTATCGCCGGGCGACACCGGGGTATCGCTTCTTCCGGTCGCGGTATTACTTCGGGGCGCAGTACCTCCACGACAGGCTTGACTCCCCGCGGAATCTCTCGGATGCATACCACAATCCGCCCGAATCAACCGAGGCGCTCATCCACAACGGCAGTGTCGACCCCGAACCGGCGCTCACCGTGAATCTCAACACGTCCGATTCCTGGAACCGTGCCCTGTTCCAAAACCGCAACTGGAACGACACGATGGGTGAACTGCTGGTCCGGAACGTGCTCCGGAGCGAGTTGAACCGCTCGCGAGCGGCCGCCGGTGCCGAGGGATGGGGCACGGATCGGCTGTTCGCCGTCTCGAACGGGACCCACCAGGCTATCGCCTGGGGGCTCCGGTGGGATACACCCGATGACGCGGCTGAATTCGCCGACGCGTTCGACGCCTATCGCGAGCGCCAGGGGCCGACGACGCCGTACGCCTACCGACTGGAGCGACTGGGATCGGAGACGACCGTCGTCCTCGCCGGGCCGCCGGACGTGCTTGGAGCCACGACCGTCTCGGGATCGAATGCCACGGCGACTGTGACGATTGCCGGCTGACCGCTCACGCACTCCGTTCGAGATTGCCGGATCGAGACCGATCGTCGGTGGGAAGCTGATCACTCGAACAGCCCGACCATCACGGCACCTTCGGCCTTTCGGATGTGATCCGAGACAGTACTGGCCGCACAATCGAGCCGATCGGCGATGTCCGCGACCGACGCGTCCCGTGGAACGTCGTAGTATCCCATCTCGACGGCAGTTTTGGCGACCTCGCGCTGGCGGTCCGTCAGCTCAAGGGTCCCCCGGGCCGGGCCGCGATACTCACCGATGGACTCGACGGTGACGTCGATCGCGTCGGGAACGGCATCGATCACGGATTCCAGGGCCTCCGATCGACCCACAGTCCGGAGTCGCGTCGTGCCGTCGGCGTGGTAGATCACCGGCGGAACCAGGACGACGTGTTTGCCGTCGAAGGAATCTCGTAGCTGTCGGTCCATCTCACGGGTCTCGTGTTCGACGTAGGCGTAGAATGCGTCATCGTCGATCGGCGTGAGATCGTAATCGGTGACGAACCGCGCTGCATCGATCGCCTCACGATAGGGGTCGATCGGGCCGACGACGCGGAACAGCAGGACGTCGAGTTCGCTCCGCGAGAAGTTCCAGATCAACAGCTCCGCCCGCTCGAAGCCCGCAGTCTCCGCGATGAAGGTGTGCATCGGGTTGCGCCAGTCCGGCGGTTCCTGCATGGTGGCGGCGAGCGATTTCACAGCCGGCATTGCCACCTGCACTTCAAGGGACTAGTGAATTCGGCAAAACCGGCTTTGCCTGAATGCCCCTTCGCCGGCATATGTGCGCCGTGCAGCGGACTGGTCGCGAGCGACGGGCGGACTGGGAGACGGTCGTCGAGGATCTCGATGGGGTAATCGACCGCGAGACCCACGAAAACGCGCCCGGGGTCGTCGTCCGAGCCGACGCCGTGGCTGCCGTTCTCGAAGCGCTCCGTGACAGCGCCGGGTTCGACCACTGTGCCTGCGTCACCGGCCAGGAGTACGACGACCGCTTCGAGACGATCTATCACCTCCGGCGGTACGACGAGCCGACTCGCGAACTCAGCATCGTCGTTCCGACGAGTGCCGAGAATCCAGTGAGTCAGTCGGGCGCATCAGTGTACGAGACGGCCGACTGGCACGAGCGGGAGATCTATGATCTGCTGGGTATCGAGTACGAGGGGCACCCGGACCTCCGCCGAATTTTGCTCCCCGAGACCTGGCAGGGCCACCCGCTCCGGGAGGAATACGACCAGACCCAGTCACAGGTCGTAACCCATCGGGAGAACGTCAACCCGATCGCCGATGACCACCAGCAAGGGCCGGACACGATGTTGCTCAACATCGGCCCCCACCACCCCGCGACCCACGGTGTGCTCCACGTCCAGTTGACCCTCGACGGCGAGACAGTCGTCGACGCCGAACCCGACATCGGCTACATCCACCGCTGTGAGGAACAGATGTGCGAGCAAGGCACCTATCGCCATCAGATCATGCCCTACCCCGACCGGTGGGACTGGGGCGGTGGGGGGCTGCTCAACGAGTGGGCGTACGCCCGTTCAGCCGAGGACTTGGCGGACGTCGACGTCCCAGAGTACGCCCAGGTCCTGCGGACGATGAGCGGGGAACTCTCGCGAATGCTGAGTCACTTCCTCGCAGTGGGTGCCTACGCGCTGGACGTGATCGGGGACTTCACGGCGACGTTCATGTACGCGATCGAGGACCGCGAACGGATCCAGAGCCTGCTGGAGGATCTGACCGGCCAGCGGCTCATGTTCAACTACTTCCGGCTCGGCGGTGTCGCCTGGGATCTACCCCAGCCACGCGATGCATTTCTGGAGAGTGTCCGGGAGTTCCTCGCCTACCTACCGGACCGCCTGGCCGAATACCACGACCTTCTCAGTGCCAATGAGATCCTCCAGCTGCGGACGCTCGACACGGGACATCTCGACCCCAACGTCGCGAAGTCCTACGGCGTCACGGGACCAGTCGCCCGCGGGTCGGGGATCGACTACGACCTCCGGCGGGACGATCCCTACGGCTACTACGACGAACTCGACTGGTCGGTCGTCACCGAGGACGGCTGTGACAACTACGCCCGCCTGCTGGTTCGGATGCGCGAACTCGAGGAGTCGGCGCGGATCGTCGAGCAGTGTGTCGACCTGCTGGAGACGTGGCCGGAAGATGATCGCGCGATCCAGTCGAACGTCCCCCGGACGCTGCGGCCCGAACGCGACGCCGAGACCTACCAGGCTGTCGAGGCCGCAAAAGGCGAGCTTGGGATCTACATCCGCAGCGATGGGACGGACAGCCCGGCACGGTTCAAGATCCGTGGGCCCTCGTTCTCGAACCTCCAGGCCCTCCCCGAGATGGCCACCGGCGAGTACATCGCCGATTTCATCGCCACACTCGGGAGTCTCGATACGATCATGGGTGAAGTCGATCGGTGAAACGGGGGCGCACTCAACGCGGTCGCCTCGCCGGGCGCTCGGGGAGATTCTCCGCCGACCGTCGCCACATTCCGCAAGTATTCTCGGAGGAAAAGATCGGGCGTGAGTGGGGCCGCTCATCCGGTCGCAGCGCCTTCTGTTGCCCCGTCGCTCTCCGGCCCGGACTCCGGGAGGTCGGCGGCACGTTCGAACAGACCCCGCCGGCTGGTGTAGGCGAAATAGGCAAGCAGCCAGCCCGCGGCCGCGACGTTCGAGAGCGTGACCGCCCAGAAGACGGCGGTCACGTCGTAGGTAAGGACGTAGACGGCGACGACGGCGATCGGAACGCGGACGGCCCAGTACTGGGCCAGCGTCGAGACCATGCTCACCCGCGTCTCGCCGGCCCCGTTGAAGCCGGCCTCGACGGTGTAGATCGCCCCCAGCGCCCAGTAGCCGTAGGCGAGGATCTGGAGGTACGCGACGGTGTAGGTGAGGTCCGTCCCCGCCATCCCCGGCACGAAGACGTGGGCGATGAACGCGGGGAAGAGCCACTGGACGACGCCGAGAACGCCCAGGCCGAGCGCGGCCATGACGACGCCGATCCAGGTCGCTCGCCGGGCGCGATCGATGTGTTCCGCGCCGAGGTTCTGGCCGACAACGCTGGTCGCCGCCTGAGCGAGACCCTGTGCCGGGACGAAGGCGACAGTCGCGACGCGGGAGCCGACGTGGTAGGCCGCCAACCCCGCCGCGCCCCCGGCAAATGAGACCACCGCGATCACGACGAGGCGGGCGAGTTGCCGGCCGAGGTTCTGGCCGGCGATCGGCGCACCGACAGTGACGACCTCGCGGGCGGTTGCGAGATGTGGCCTGACGGCGTCTCGCGTGAGCCGGAACCCCTCCCGACCCCGGAGGACGACCGCGAGGGCGACCAGCGCCCCGACGCCGTAGCCGATGCCTGTGGCGAGCGCCGCGCCGAAGACCTCCAGCCGCGGGAACGGCCCGTAGCCGAGGATGAGCAGCGGATCCACCACGACGTTGACGAGGATCGCGACGGCGTTGACGTACAGCGCGATCCGCGTCTGGCCCCAACCGGTGAAGCCGGCCTCGAGGGTGTCCGACAGCGACGTGGTGAAGAGGGCGGGGATGTAGGCTGTCAGGTACGCGACCGCGTACGTCGCGACCTGGGCCTCGTCGGTGAAGCGATCGACGACCGGCTCAGCCCCGAGCAGAACGGCGACACCGACGACGGCGGCGAGCGGGATGGCGAGAGTGGCACTGGTAAAGGGGACCCGCCGGGCCGCGGCCTCGTCGCCGGCACCGACTCGCTGAGAGGTGACGACCTGTGTGCCGGTAAAGAGCATCATGAACGGGACCAGCAGGAGACCGACGAGGACGGCGGCGAGGCCGACCCCGGCGACGGCCGTCCCACCCAGTCGCCCCACCCAGAACAGGTCGACGACCTCCTGGGCGACTAAGGCGAAGTTCTGGACGACCAGCGGGGCAGCGAGCACGACCAGAACGCGCGTGAGTGATCCGCTGACGATGTCCTCCCGGGAGGCATCAAGCATGGGATAGTGATTCTCCGCCCGCATATATTAAATACTCTTGGGTTATTCCTCGCTGACACGATTCGATCTAGCGCAGCCGATAGTTCGGGGTGAGAACGTCGATCGGTGAGTCGTGGCTTCACTCACCAACCCGGGTCGCGGCGACAGCGACCTGCCCGTAGGCGATTCCGCCGTCACCGGGCGGAACCCGATCGTGGCCGAGAAAATCAAGCCCAGCGGCCCCAACGCGGTCACGGATCGTCCGGGTGATCGCGTCGTTGTACGCGACGCCGCCGGTGAAGCCCACGGCGTCGACCCCACGATCCTCGGCGACCGCGACGGCCACGTCGGCCAGTCCGCCCGCCAGCGCCCACTGTGCCGTGGCGGCCACGTCGCTGATCGCGTGGTCGTCGGCGAGCGCGTCGAGATCACGGACAAGTTGACGAGCGTCCACTACCCGAGCGCCGTCCCGCGTCCCGAACGGGATGTCGTAGTCAAGAACGGCACCGTCGACCGCCGCGGCTTCGAGTTTCATCGCCGGTTCGCCCTCGTAGGAGCGTTCAGGGCAGACGTCGAGCAGCGCACTCACCGCGTCGAGCAACCGCCCGGCGCTGGTCGTCTCGGGCGTGTTGATGCCCTGGGAAACCTGTTGCCGGACCGTCGCTGCTTCACGCTGACTGTCGACCGCACCGCGCTCGACCAGCAACTCGTCGATCCGGTCGCCGCCATCGAGGAGGCTCGCCAGGATACGGGCCGGCTGTTCGATCGCGGCCGTTCCGCCGGGGAGGGAAAACGTCGAAAGGCCGCCAACCCGTTCGAAGTCGGCGAGTGTCGCGTCGAGTACTTCCCCGCCCCAGATCGACCCATCGGGTCCATAGCCCGTCCCGTCGGCGGCGATGACGACCGCTCGGTCGCGCTCACGTTCGGCCAACAGGCTGGCGGCGTGGGCGTGGTGATGCTGGACCTGGACCGGCCCCGCCATGCCCTCCCTCTCGGCGTACTCCCGGGCCTCCCGGGTTGTCAGGAAATCGGGATGGGCGTCACAGGCCACCACGTCCGGATCGGTGCCGAGCAGGTCGCGGAGATGAGAAACGGTCTCCCGGAGGTATTCGACCGTCTCGGGGTTGTCGACGTCGCCGACGTACTGGGAGGGGACGACCGTGCCGTCCTGCGTGAGCGCCACGGTCGCGTCGAACTCCGCACCGAGGGCGAGTACGTCCTCAGCCGTCTCAGCGGGCGACGGCAGCGGCAACGACTCGGGCACCCATCCGCGCGACCGACGGACAAAGCGGCGCTGCCCACCCGAGAATCGGGCGACGCTGTCGTCACACCGCATCACGATCTCCCGGTCGTGGACGAGGGCCGCGTCGATCACCCCATCGAGGTCCGCGAGGATCGACGCGCGGTCGGTCGCCATCGGTACGCCAGGCATGTTGGCGCTGGTCATCACCAGTGGTCCCTCGATGTGCTCGAAGATGCGGTGATGGAGCCCGGAGTACGGCAGCATGACGCCGACGGTTTCCAGCCCGGGCGAGACGGTGTCGAACCAGTCCGGTCGATTTTCTCCCCGTCCGTCGAGTAACAGGATCGGCCGACGGGTGTCTTCGAGTGCGTCGCGTTCGGTGTCCGAAACCTGGGCGACGGACTCCACCGCCTCCAGATCGGGGGCCATCAGCGCGAAGGGCTTCTCGGGGCGGCCCGTTCGTTCGCGGAGCGTCTCGACGACGGCCGGATCGGTCGCGTCACAGGCGAGGTGGGTCCCGCCGATGCCCTTGATCGCGACCAGCTCGCCGTCGGCGAGTCGATCGCCGGCTCGCTCGATGGCATCGTCACCGCCGGCGCGGGCGTTCCCGTCGCCGTCGAGCAGCGAGAGCGTCGGGCCACACTCCGGGCAGGCGATCGTCTGTGCATGGTATCGGCGGTCGCTCGGCTCCCCGTAGTCGGCCCGGCAATCGTCGCACATCGGAAATGCAGCCATCGACGTGGTGGGGCGGTCGTAGGGCAACTCCCGAATGACGGTGTATCGCGGGCCACAGTCCACGCAGGCGGTCGCCCAGTAGCCGTGAAACCGCGAGCTCGAGTCACGGAGGTCCGCGAGACAGGCGTCGCACATCGCGGTGTCGGGCGGGATCGTGCCCGATCCACCGCTGGAGTCGGTCGAGGCGACGATCTCGAAGGTATCGAGAGCCGTGGGTTCGCCGTCTTCGACAGTCACGTTCTCGATTCGGGCCAGCGGCGGCGGATCTGTCCGGAGGGTCGAGAGAAATGATTCGATGCCCCTGGCCTCGCCCTCCAGAACGATCTCGACCCGACCGTCGCCGGTGTTTTTCACCCGACCGGCGAGGTCATTTCCGGTCGCCGTCCGGTAAACAAACGGGCGAAATCCCACACCCTGGACGACGCCCGTCACCGAGACCGTCACACGCGTCCGGTCGCTCATTACGTCGTAGGCGGCAGTCCGCAGTGTTGAATCTGCCGACCGGAGTTCAACGCGCTTAACTCGGCGAGGACAGAATATGAAACGTGGAAGAGATAGATAATCGTACGTACTGGCTGATCGCAGTCTTCCTGTTCGTGGGGGTCAGTGGTGCGACGATTCAGGCCCGGGGGGCGCTCGTCCCGACCTTCGAAACGTACTTCGGGGTGAGCAAGGGGCAACTGGGACTGATCACGCCGGTCGGGACCGTCGGCTATCTGGTGGCGATGCTCGCGCTCGGCTCGGCGAGTGGCCGGGTAGACATCCGGAAGTTTCTCCTCGCCGGCGTGGCGCTGACCGGGTTGTCGTTGCTGTTGATCGGGGCCGCCCCGAGCTTTCTCGTGCTCCTGGGACTGGTCGGGATGCGGAGTCTCTCGACGGGGATCTTCCGGGCGCTGGATCGACCCACGCTGAGTCATCTCTATCCGGAATCGCGGTCGCGAATCTTCACCCTCCAGGAGATGATCTGGGCCGTCGGCGCGATGTCCGGGCCGATTCTGGTAACGGCGATCCTGAGCCAGTATTCTTGGCGGGCGACGTATCTGGTACTCGCGGCACTCACGGTGCCCGTGTTCGTCCTGGTGTGGCGGCTGGACGCGCCGACCGGGACCACGAACGAGCGGACGTTCGAACTGAGCGACCTCCTGCCGCTGTTGTCCCAGCCGGGCGTCTACGGAATGATCGCGGCGCTGATCGTCGTCGGCGGCATCGAGAGTATCTACTTCACCTGGCTGCCGAGCTTCGCCGACGCGACCTTTTCCGGGTGGATCACGGGGATCGTCCTGTCGATCTACCTGGCTGCGTACGTGCCAGGACGGTTGGTATTCAGTCAGATCAATGAGCAATACAGCTTCACGCGCGTGCTCGTCGTGACGAGTATCCTCCTGACCATGCTGACCTATATTGCCTTCACCGCCGCCGAAGGGTACATGTTGCTGGGCTCGATCTTCGGCATCGGCCTCCTGATTTCGGGGCTGTTCCCGACGTTGATTTCGATGGGGATCGAATCGATGCCGTCGTTCTCGGGCCCGGTCAACGTCATCGCCAACGTCGCCGCCCAGGTCGGGTTCTCCACCGCACCAGTGATCGTGGGCGTCCTTGCCGACGCGACGGACATCGAGACCGCGATCCTGGTCCAGATCGGCCTGGCCGGTCTGCTCGCGCTCGTCATGATCGTGCTGGAACTCGGGGCCACCGGGAGAGCCTCAGCCACGACGTGATCGACATGCACACGATGCAAACGGAGAGTGCTGCCGGATGCAGAATTCTGAGACCACAGGAAAGCAGCGGATTTCAATGGGCTTACCCGTGCGCACTCGGGAGGATTCGACAGTGAGCCAGCAAGCGTCTCGGCGGGCCTGGACCGTGGTGCTGTTCGCCTTCGTCGCGATCGACGGGGCGATCATCCAGGCCCGGGGTGCGCTGGTCCCGGTTTTCAAGGACGTCTTCCCGGTCACCGAGAGCCAATTGGGGCTGGTCACGCCGGTCGGCACTGTCGGGTTCGTGCTCGCGATGCTCATCTTCGGAACGGCGAGCGGACGGATCGATATCAAGCGCTTTCTCGTTATCAGCGTGGCCGCGACGATCGGTAGTGTCCTCCTTTTGGGGCTCTCGCCGACCTATCTCCTCTTGCTCGTGTTCTTCGGGATCCGGAGTTTCTCGACGGGCATCTTCCGGTCGCTCGATCGGTCGGTACTGAGCCACCTCTATCCGAACTCGCGGGCACGGGTCATGAGTCTCCATACGATGGTCTGGGCTATCGGTGCGACGCTCGGGCCGCTGGTAGTGACGGTCGTGATGTGGGAGTTCTCCTGGCGAGTGACGTACCTCGTGCTTGCGATCGCCTTGGTTCCGATCCTGGTGGCACTCTGGCAGCTCGACCGCCCCGAATCACTCGAGGAGGAACGGTCGCTCGAACTCGACGACGTGAAAGTCCTCCTCCGAGAGCCACCGATCTACGGGATGGCGATCGCGCTGGTCTTCGTCGGCAGCATGGAGAGCGTCTTCTTCAACTGGCTGCCCTATTACGCGGAGGGACTGTTCAGCGAAAACATCGCCAATCTTACACTGTCGATCTATCTGGCGGCGTACGTCCCCGGCCGACTCACCTTCAGCTATCTGGCCGAGCGCTATCGGTTCACGGACGTACTCGTCGGTGTCGGGGTGGTCCTCGTCATCACGATGTACGCGGCACTTGTCCTCGCTTCCGGGCCCGGACTGCTTGCGCTCATCTTCGTGATCGGCTTTTTCATCTCTGGGTTGTTCCCGACACTCATCTCGATGGGCATCGAGTCCAAACCCTCCTTTACCGGCCCGGTGAACGTCGTCGCCAACGTCTCGGCCCAGACCGGCTTCTTCATCGCCCCCGCGACCGTCGGGGTGATCGCCGAAGCGACGACGATCGGGACCGCAATGTTGCTCCAGATCGGGCTGGCGATCGCCCTGGTCGTGATCGTCATCGGTCTCAAACTCGGCCCACTCGCCGGCCAATCAGTACCTGATCGGGGCTGAGATCGATCTGTCGTCGGCGGAAACACCTCCGACGATCGCAAACCGACACAATCCCCCGATACTGTCGAGCGTCTCCGGATAGTACAACTGAACTTGGACTAGAACAAGCCGGTTGGCAAAGATTTATCGGGGTGACCCACACACCACATATTGCGGCTGCTTCGCGTTGACCCCAAGATATAGGGCCTCAACGGGGGTTCAATAGTGACAACCATGGACTGCCCCGACTGCGGGAACGATCGCACGCACGTCCTCGACACGGAACCGAGTGCCGACGGAACCTCGATCCGGCGACGGCGGGAGTGCCAGGACTGTGGCTTCCGGTTTACCACCTACGAACGACTCGAGTGGGAGTCCCTGCAGGTGAAAAAACGCGACGGAGCCATCGAACCGTTCGACCGCGAGAAACTCAGGGCGGGCATCGAACGGGCCGTCGAAAAGCGACCGGTCGACGAGCAGGCGGTGACGACGATGGTCGAGGCGATCCACGACGAGCTCACCGAACGCGGGGGACGGATCGTCACCACGACCCAGATCGGCGACCTGGTCTCCGAGCACCTGCGCGAGCGCGACCAGGTCGCGTACCTCCGCTTTGTCTCGGTGTACGAGGCGTTCGCCGACCCGGAAGAGTTCCGCCGGGAACTCGACGCCGTCCTCGACGCGGAAACTGACCCGCCCGACGATTCAGACACATGAGCCACCAGACACCAACGCAAACGGACCGAATCGCATCGATACTCGATCGCGCCATCGACGGCGAGCCGACTGTCACCGAGTCGGATCGGACCGCCCTCCGGCGAGCGATCGACGAGAACTGCTATGCCGGTGCCGACCGCGCCGAGGTGTACGAAGCCATCCTCGGAACGCTCTCGGCCCGCATCGAAGCGAAACCGGCGTACAAGCGCGTCGCCGCCCGCGTCTTCCGGCAGCGCTATTACCACGAAGTGATCGGCGAAGATCTGACCGGCACCGAGCTGGATCGCGCCTATCGGACTATCTTCCGCGAGAACATCGAGCGCGGGGTCGCGACCGATCTTCTCGACACCCGACTTGTCGACCGTTTCGACCTCGACGCGCTCGCCGAGTATCTCGCGCCCGAACGGGACGAACACTTCGAGTACCTGGCGATGGAGACGCTGTATCAACGGTATTTCCTTCGAACGAACGACGGCGAGCATCTCGAGCTCCCCCAGGCGTTCTGGATGCGCGTCGCCATGGGGCTGGCTATCGAAGAGGACGATCCGAACGCCCGCGCCAAGGAGTTCTACGACGTCCTCTCGAAGCTCGAATTTACCCCCTCGACGCCGACGCTCTTTCACGCTGGGACGACCCACCCACAGCTGTCCTCCTGCTATCTGACGACCGTTCCGGACGACCTGGAGGGGATCTTCGACGCCTACAAGCACCACGCGCAACTCTCGAAGTGGTCCGGCGGCCTCGGCAACGACTGGACGCCGCTGCGAGCCGAGGGCGCGCTGATCGAGTCTACGGGCGTCGAATCGACCGGCGTCGTCCCGTTCCTCCGGATCTCCAATGACGTGACGGCGGCGATCAACCGCTCGGGGAAGCGTCGCGGGGCGGCCTGTGCGTATCTGGCCATCTGGCACCTGGACTTCCCCGCCTTTGTGGATCTGAAACGGGCGACCGGCGACGAACGCCGCCGGACGCCGGACATGAACACCGCCGCCTGGATCCCCGACCTCTTCATGGAGCGTGTCCAGGCCGGCGAGTCCTGGACGCTGTTCAGCCCCGACGAGGTGGGAGACCTCCACGAGGCCACTGGTGAGGCGTTTGCCGAGAAATATCGGGAGTACGAGCAGGCGGCCGAGAATGGCGACATCGAGAACTTCGAGACTGTCGAGGCCGCCGAGTTGTGGCGCACCCTTCTGACGCGGCTGTTCGAGACCGGCCACCCGTGGGTGACGTTCAAGGACCCCTGCAACATCGGCTCGCCGCAGGACCACGAGGGGACCATCCGCTCGTCGAATCTCTGTACGGAGATCACGCTCAACACGAGCACCGACGAGCATGCGGTCTGCAACCTCGGGAGTGTCAACTTCGCGACGCACGTGCGAGACGGTGGACTCGATCGCGACTACCTCGAAGACACCGTCGAGACCGCGATGCGGATGCTCGACAACGTCGTCGACCTGTGTTTCTACCCGACCGAGGAGGCCGAAGACTCCAACATGCGCCACCGGCCCGTCGGCCTCGGGACGATGGGCTTTCACGAGGCGCTGATGGGGATCGGTGTCCCCATGAATAGTAACGAGGCCGTCGAGAAAGCCAACCGGTGGCAGGAGTTCGTCGCCTACCACGCGATCCAAACCTCCTCTGAGCTGGCCGCCGAACGCGGTGCCTATCCCTCCTTCGAGGGCTCGAAGTGGGATCGCGGCATCCTCCCGCAGGACACCGTCGATCTGCTCGAAGAGGAGCGCGGCCGCGAGATCCCGACCGAGCGGACCGAGACCCCCGAGTGGGACGCCGTCCGGGAGTCCATCGCCGAGCACGGGATGCGCAACTCCAACACGATGGCGATCGCGCCGACGGCGACCGTCTCGACGATCAACGGCACGACGGCCTCGATCGAGCCCCAGTACTCGAATCTGTACGTCAAATCCAACATGTCCGGGGACTTCACGATCGTCAACGACCACCTCGTCGCCGACCTCCGGGAACGGGATCTCTGGGACGACGAGATGCGCGACCGGATCAAGTACCACGACGGCTCGATCCAGGAGATCGAGGCGATCCCCGAGGACCTCCGGGAGTTGTATCGCGGGGCCTTCGAGATCGACCCCCGTCACCAGTTGCGGCTGACGGCCCACCGCCAGACGTGGATCGACCAGTCGGTTTCCCACAACGTCTTTTTCCCCTCGACGGACGGCACCCTGCTGGACGACATCTACACGACCGCCTGGGAACTCGGGCTGAAGACGACCTACTACCTCCGGACGGTGGGGGCCTCCCAGGTCGAGAAGTCCACGCTCGATCTCTCGGAGTACGGCAAGACCCAGCATCGTGACGCGAGCGGCGATCCCGAGGACGGGACGACCCGATCGAACGAGACAGACCGCGACCAGGGCGGGCACAGCGACCTCGCCAGCGTCGAGGACCCCACCTGTGACGCCTGTCAGTGAACTGCGCGCGGACTGCAATCCCCACAGCGCCATCCACCCATGCCAATAATTGACACTGCCGCCGAGCACGACCCGAACAAGATCCTGCCGATCGACTACGACTGGGCCCGCGAGTACTACGAGGCGGGCGTCAACAACAACTGGGTTCCCGAAGAGATCCCCATGCAGGACGACGTCGCCCAGTGGAACGGCGACGAACTGACCGACGCCGAACGCCAGCTCGTCGAGTGGAATCTGGGCTTCTTCTCGACGGCCGAATCCCTCACCGCGAACAACCTCGTGCTGGCCCTCTATGAGTACGTCACCGCCCCGGAGTGTCGCCAGTACCTCCTCCGGCAGGCCTATGAGGAGGCCATCCACACGGACACGTTCATCTACTGCTGTGACTCGCTTGGCTTCGAGCCGGAGTACCTCTACGGGATGTACGACCGCGTGCCCTCCATCGAGGAGAAAGACCAGTTCGTCGTCGACCTGACGCGCTCGATCGACGACCCCGAGTTCACGATCGACGGCGACGACGACGTGCGCGACCTCCTGCGTGACCTCGTGGGCTTCTACGTCGTCATGGAGGGGATCTTTTTCTATGCGGGCTTCGCCATGATGCTCGGCCTCAAGCGCCAGAACAAAATGGTGGGCATCGGCCAGCAGTTCGAGTACATCATGCGCGACGAGTCCCTGCACGTGGGTTTCGGCGTCGACCTGATCGACCAGATCCGAACCGAGAACCCGGGCGTCTGGACCGACGAGTTCGATAGCGAGGTCATCGACCTGATCAAGGAGGCCGTCGAGTTGGAACAGATCTACGCCCGCGAGGCCTGCCCCGAGGAGATTCTCGGCATGAGTGGCTCGCAGTTCGCCGACTACGTCGAGTACATCGCCGACCGCCGACTCGATCAACTCGACCTGCCCGAGCAGTACGGCACTGAGAACCCCTTCCCGTGGATGTCCGAGCAGGTCGACCTCAACAAGGAGAAGAACTTCTTCGAAACACAGGTCACCGAGTACCAGAGCGGTGGGTCACTGGAGTGGTAGGCAAGCGAGAACGGGGTCCCCACGCACTTCGTAACATCGAATCCCACCCGAGAGACGAACAAGGTGTCACGAGGCGAGTCGAAACGGCGGCTGCATCTCAAATTGACTCCCGACTCCCGAGAGCCGTTCAATTGGGATTGAATACTGGCCGCTGTACGCACGGGTACATCAACCGATTCCGATTTAGACTGATTAACGAGTTCATTCCCGGGCCACTAATCTAATAAATGAGGCATCGCCAGACTTAGCTCCCGGAACGCACCCGTCGGCACGTCCGATCACGCCGCAACAAAAGAGAGAACAAACCGATTCGGACTAGTCGTGCGTGTGGGCGTGGTCGTGCCCGTCTTCGTGTGAATGGTCGTGCTCGTGCGTCTGGCCGTCAGCGTGGGTATGCTCGTGTGCGTGAGTGTGCCCGGTCCCGGCCACGTAGGCCTCGTGATCGCTCGCGTGGACGTGGCCCCGCTCATCGAGAAACGCAGCGAGTTCGTCCAGACCGTCGCCGTGTTCAGCGCTGGTCCGGAACGTCGGCATCTCGGGGGCAATCTCGCTCACGTCGGATTCCATCAGGTCAAGATCAGCATTCACCGCTTCGGCGATGTCGACCTTGTTGATCACCGCGCCGTCACAGGCCTGAAAGAGGAGGGGATGCTTGCGCACCACGTCGTCGCCCTCCGTGGCAGAGACGACCAGCACCCGGGCTTGCGCGCCGAGCGGGAAATCCGCCGGACAGACCATGTTCCCGACGTTCTCGATGTACAGGGTATCCAGCACGTCGAGGTCCAGGTCCTCCAGGGCACCCTCGACCAGCGAGGGATCGAGGTGGCACTCCTTGCCCGTGTTGACGTTGGCGACGGAGACACCCAGTTCCCGGAATCGGGTGGCGTCGTCCTCACCGGCCACGTCGCCGACGATCACGCCGATCTCCTCGTCGTCGGGCGCTCGCTCGATGAGGCGCTCGATGAGACGGGTCTTGCCGCTGCCGGTCGCCCCGAGGAACTCCGCGACGAAGATCCCGTGGTCGTGGACGACCCGCTCGTGGAGGTCGTCGGCCTGCTCGGCGAACTGGGCGAGGATGTCCGCCTCGGCGTCGCCAGCGTGTTCGTGATCGTCCTCGCCATGCCCCATCCGATGGGCTCCCAGCGGCCCGAGCACGCCGGAATCCGACAGCAAACGGTCGAGCAGGCGGTCGATCGGCGTCGCATCCGTGAGTGGGTGTCGTGACGTGTGATACATTGTATTGTCTTGTATACGCAGTCAATCGGTCGTGTTCGCGTCAGGCGAGCCGGCGGCGTCAGGGTCGCTCCCGTCGTCCGTCTCTGGCAGCGTGACGCTCATCAGCCGGCACTCGTTGCCGGCCTGGAGTTCGAGGCGGGCGTCACATTCAGGACAGGTCAGGTTCGGCGCGTACGCCAGCGCACGATCGATCTCCCCCGGCTCGCCGCTCCAGCCACAGGCACACTCGGCGTAGGCGGGCTCGGTCTCGATATCGATTGTCAGGTCGCCGTCGGTGATCGTCGAGTCCGCGGCCGCATCGAGACAAGTCTCCAGCTGATCGGGGTTGACGTGGCTGGCGTCGCCGACCGAAACAGTGATACCCTCGAAGGTATCGGCTCCGTGGTCGGCCGCGGCTTCCCGGGCGGCGTCGAGCACCTGCGTCGCGATGGAGAACTCGTGCATGTCAACAGATTCTGGGGAGCTGTTCGCCTTCGGGCGGGGAGAGGTACCGGCGGCCGAACCCGGTATCGAGGACGACCTGGCCGGTGTGATCGTCGACCACCTCGCCGACGATGGCTGCGTCCTCGCCTTTGGGGTTGTCTCTGAGCGCGTCCAGTACGTCCGCGGCGTCCTCACTCGCGACGCCCATCACGACGACGCCCTCACAGGCCACGTCGAACGGTTCGATGCCGAGTACCTCGCCGGCCGAGGAAACCGGCCCCGAGACGGGGACGGATCGCTCCTCGACGTCGATACCCACGTCGGCCTTGCTCGCCATCTCGTTGAGGACCGTCGCGAGCCCACCGCGGGTCGGATCTTTCATCGCCGTCACCTCGCCGGCATCCATCGCCGCGCGGACGAGGTCGTTGACCGGCTGGACGTCGCTCTCAAGGTCGCCGCCGAAGTCGAAGCCCTCGCGTTCCGAAAGCAGCGAGATCCCGTGATCGCCGACCGTGCCCGAGACGATGAGCCTGTCGCCGACGGAGAGCCCGGCGTCCGGGACGTGGCCGCCCTTCGGGACGACGGCGACGCCAGTTGTGTTGATCGCGAGCGTGTCCATCTCGCCGCTACCCATGACCTTCGTATCGCCGGTCGTGACCGTCGCGCCGGCTTCCTCGCAGGCCTCGCGCATCGACTCGGTGACCCGCTCGACGGTCGTCTGTGGCGTGCCGGCCTCGATGATGAGGGAACTCGTCAGCGCCAGGGGCTCGGTCGCGCCCATCATCGCCAGGTCGTTGACCGTCCCCGAGACCGCCAGCCGGCCGATGTCGCCGCCGCGGAAGAACAGGGGGGTGACGACGTGACTGTCCGTCGTGACGACCACCGAGTGGTCGTCGTCGATCGGCTGGACGCTGCCGTCGTCCAGTGCAGCGAGGCCGACATCCGCGTCAGTCTCGGCGAATCGGGAGACAGCCAGGCTCTCGATCAGCTCGGCCATCTGACTGCCGCCCGCGCCGTGGGCGTGAGTGATGACCTCGTCGTCACTGTTGTCCTCGCTCAACTCCGCCTCGCCGACGTCGTCTGTGTCGCTCATTCGATCACCTTAGAGGTCCGGCTGGCCGCCGTATTCGAGCCAGATCTTGCAGGTCCCCTCACTGGAGACCATGCAGGCCCCCACGGGGTCCTGGGGCGTACACTCCTCGCCAAAGAGCTCGCACTCGTCAGGGTCGGCCTGGCCGGCCATGATGTCACCGCAGATGCAGTCCTCGGTGAGCGGGTCGGCCGCGCCCGGATCCACGTCGATGTCGAAGCGCTCCCGGGCGTCGAAGTGGGCGTAGTCCTCGGAGAGGACCAGGTTCGCGTCGGGGATCTCGGCGATCCCGCGCCACTCGCCGCTCGTGGTGTCGAAGACCTCCCACAGCTGTTCCTTGGCCGGAACGTTGCCCTCCCGTGAGACACACCGGGGATAGGCGTTCTCCAGGCCGGCCTCGTCGTCGCGGATGAACTCCAGCAGGCGCGCGAGGGCGTACAGCACGTCGATCGGCTCAAAGCCGCCGACCACGGCCGGGGTGTCGTACTCCTCGACGAAGTCCTCGAACAGGCCGTAGCCCGTGATCGTCGCGGCGTGGCCCGCCGCGAGGAAGCCGTCGACGTCGGTGTCAGGCATCTCGGCGACGACCTCCATCGCCGGCGGGACGTACTTGTGGGCCGAGAGGACCGAGAAGTTCTCTGGCGGGTCCGAGGTGAGCACGGCCGCCGTGGGTGCGGCGGTTGTCTCGAAGCCCGTCGCGAAGAAGATGACCTCCCGATCGGGTTCCTCCTCGGCGATCTCGGCTGCCTCGCTGGCACTGTAAACCACACGAACGTCCGCACCCTCGTCTCTGGCGTCGGCGAGGCTCTTCTCGGTCCCAGGCACGCGGAACATGTCACCGTAGGTGGTGACGATCTTTCCCTCTTCGGCCAGCGCGACGGCCTCGTCGACCTCGGGCATGTTGGTCACGCAGACCGGACAGCCCGGCCCCATCCGGACCGTCAGATCATCGGGCAGGATCGAGCGCAGGCCGAACTTCGCGATGGCCTGCTCGTGGGAGCCACAGACGTGCATCACGTTGACCGGCTCGCCGATCTCGGCCATCAGCGCCTCGAGTTCGTCGGTCAGCTGTTCGGCCTTTTCGGGGTCGCGAAACTGGAGTTCGTCGTCCCCGCTTTCGGCGTTCGTCGCCATCTATCGGCCCTCGATCCCAAGTTGTTCGCCCTCGCCGGCCCCGATCTCCTCTAAGGCCTCGTCCTCGTCACCCTCGAGGAACGACTCGTAGATCTCCATGGTCTCTTCGACTTCATCATCCGGGATCTTCCGGATAGCGAAGCCGGCATGATTGAGGATGTGATCACCCACCTCGACCGCCTCGTCGACGACGTCGATCCGGACGGTCTTCTCGACGTCCCAGAACTCGGCGCGCGCTTCGTTGCCATCTATTTCGATTATCTCTCCCGGGATTCCTAGACACATATGGTATCACCTGTTTCCGTTGTGTTCGCGCTTTCGGCATGGTTCCGTCGGAACCGGTCGATCCAGCCGCCCAGCGTCCGATCGTCTCACTCCCCGGTCGATGGGGGACTGCACCGGTATAGCTGGATCCTATACGAAAAGACAGGGTATCAGGCTACTTGAGGGTGCGCCCTGTTGTAGGCCGCTGAAAACTGCGATGATCATCGATTGGGGTTTTGAAAACGTGCGCCACCGATCACCCGACATCGATCGCGGGACCCGAGATGAGCCCCTACTCTCTTGGCAATTGCCTGTGTAGGCTTCTCTGACCATGCCAGCCAACGCACGCTTCGAGTTGTTCCTCGACCGCGCCGACGAGTGGCGGTGGCGACTCGTCGCATCGAACGGCGAAATCATCGCGGACAGTGCCGAAGGATATGCCGCCAAACAGGGTGCTAAACGCGGGATCGAGAGTGTCAAACGGGTGGCTGAAGACGCGGCCGTCGTCGACACCGCCGGGGAGTGACCCGCCTCGGTCTGGGCTCCCGAGGAACTGCCGGCAAGATGTCGCTATATCCGGCGAATTCTCGGCGTTGGGGTGCGCTCGCACAGGAATCGCCGATATCGCGCCTGCGACGGTCATCCCGGGAGAGCGGGGTCCTAACCGTCGAATCACGCAGTCTCGGGTGAATTGTGTGTTTTATTACCCCGAGCGTCATTGATGTGGACGATTGTCGCATGTACGAGACGGGTCCACCGACGAACCGTGAATCGAGACGTGCCATTGTGCAGTCGACGCTCGATGCGTCGGCAGGCAAACGTAGACCGGCCGCCGTCACGAACCGCCCGGCGGCCCGGTCTTGGGAGGGACGATGAGCGAGGAGGAACCCGAGACAGGCTGGCACAGTCGCTCCGTCGAGTCAGTCCTCGATGCCCTTGACTCGGGAACGGAGGGACTCAGCGAGGACGAAGTCAGTCGCCGGCGTGAGAAGTACGGCCCCAACGAGATCCGCGACGACGACGAGATCTCGCCGCTCGCCATCTTTATCGATCAGTTCCGTGACGTCCTGATTTACCTGCTGATCTTTGCGATGCTGATCTCGCTGGGCGTTGGCTTGCTGCCCGATCACTCGCCAGAGTACGTCGACGCGGCGCTGATCGCGCTCATCCTGCTGGCCAACGGGATCTTCGGGTTCGTCCAGGACTACCAGGCCGAGAAGTCCATCGAGGCGCTGAAGGATCTCTCGACACCTGACGCGACCGTCATCAGGGAGGGCGAACGCCATATCGTCGACTCCGCGGAAGTCGTGCCGGGTGACGTGATCGTCGTCGAAGGTGGGGACGCGATCCCCGCCGACGCGCGACTCATCGAGTCATCCAGTCTGGAAACCGACGAGTCCGCACTGACCGGCGAGAGCGCACAGGTCACGAAAGACACCGAGCCCGTCGCCGAGGACGCCCCGATCGCCGAGCGCACCGACATGGTGTACATGAACACCTCGGCCGTCCGTGGCCGGGGGCAGGCGGTCGTAACCGAGACGGGGATGGACACCGAGGTGGGGGCCATCGCCGAGCAGCTCAGCGAAACCGAAGACACCCAGACGCCGTTCCAGGAGGAAGTCGACCAGCTCGGCCGCACCATCGGGGCCGGAATCATGGCGATCATCGTCTTCGTCGGGATCATCCAGTTGCTGTTCACCAGCGCCGGCCCGATCTCGACGTTGCTTGTCGCGATCACGCTCGCCGTCGCCGCCGTGCCGGAAGGGTTGCCGGCGGTCGTGACGCTGACGCTCGCGCTCGGGTCCCGGCGGTTGCTCACGAAAAACGCCCTCGTGCGTCGACTGCCGGTCGTCGAGAGCCTCGGGTCGGTCGACGTCATCCTGACGGACAAGACCGGCACGCTGACAGAGGACGAGATGACCGTCCGGCGGATCTTCACGAACGGCCGGGAATACGACGTCACCGGAACGGGGACGACCCCGACCGGCGAGTTCGAGCACGACGACGAGGAAGTCGAACCCGATCCGCTCGAACCGATCCTGCGATGTGGGACCATCTGTAACAACGCCGAACGCGCGCCACCGGACGAGGACGATGCCTTCTTTGGCGATCCGACCGAGGTCGCACTCAAAGTCTCGGCGGAGAAGGCCGGCATCGACCCCGACATCGAGCATGTCCGGGAGGTGCCGTTCTCCTCGGCGCGCAAACGGATGACCGTCGTCACCGGCGACGGGACGGCCTACATGAAAGGCGCGCCGGCAGTCGTGCTCGAACGGTGCGACCGGATCCGTGAGGGCGGCGAAATCGTCGAACTCACCGACGAGCGCCGCCAGGCGATTCTCGATCGCAACCAGTCCTTCGCGAGTGACGCCCTGCGCGTGCTCGGGTTCGCCGAGAAGTCAAATGTGGACGCCGAAGCCGAGGACGACGAGATCGAGGACGGCATGGTGTTTCTGGGCCTCCAGGGGATGATCGACCCTGCCCGCGAGGAGGTCCCGGCGGCCGTCGAAGACTGCCGGAGCGCCGGGATCGACGTGGTCATGGCAACCGGCGACAACCGCGAAACCGCGATCGCGATCGGCAAGGAGATCGGGTTCGATCCCGAGGGGGCGATGACGGGCGCGGAAGTCGAGCAACTGTCCGACGCGGAACTCGCCGAGGCCGTCGAGGACGTCGAGATCTTCGCGCGGATGGCCCCCGACCAGAAGGTCCGTGTGCTCGAAGCAGTGCTTTCCCACGGTCACAACGTCGCGATGACCGGCGACGGCGTCAACGACGCGCCCGCCCTGAAGCGGGCCGACGTCGGCGTCTCGATGGGCGAACGCGGGACGGACGTCGCTCAGCAGTCCAGCGACATGGTGTTGCTCGACGACAACTTCGCGTCGATCAGAGACGCCGTCGCCGAGGGGCGGGGCGTCTTCGACAACATCCGGAAGTTCGTCAACTTCTTGCTCTCTGCGAACGCCGGCGAAGTCCTGGCGGTGTTCTTCGGCGTGTTAATCGGGAGCGCACTCTTCCCCGATCAGTTCTCCAGCGGGTCCGAGGCATTGATCCTGACGCCAGTGATGTTGCTGTGGATCAACCTCGTGACGGACGGCCTCCCGGCGCTGGCGCTGGGCGTCGATCCCAAGACCGACGGGATCATGGATCGACCGCCACGGGGCGCTGACGAGCCGGTGATCAACCGCCACAGCCTGGTGTTGATCCTGACTTTCGGTCTCATCTACGCGGCGATCGGCCTGCCGCTGTTCTTCCACGGGCTCTCGGAGAGTGGCGATATTATCGTCGCACAGACCCTGTTGTTCACCTTCATCGTCATCGGCGAGATCATCCAGGCCCAGATCCTGCGGTGGCCCTACGGCCTGTCACTGTTCTCGAACAAGTGGCTGGTCGGGGCACTCGGGAGTTCGATCGTCCTGCATCTGGGCGTGCTGTATACGCCCGTGAACACGTTCTTCAGCGTGACACCGCTTGGCTGGACCCACTGGCTCTGGATGGCCGCCGCGGTCGGCGCGTTCACCGTCCTCGGGACGGCACTGGTACTGGGTCTCGACCGAATCTACGACGAACACGCCTGAGCGCGATCGAACAGTTTTCCCCGCTGGGTCGGCTTCGAAAGCGCACCCTGCGAGACGACATTGTTAGGGCACTGTGAAGCGATCGTCGGGTTCCTCCGTCGCTGATTTGGGGAGCGTGAGACGCGGTACTCGCATCGTGAAACGGCAGGAGCGCCGAGTCAGACCGTCCCGGCGATCGGCAGGACGACGAACGTGGCGTAGGACATGGCCGTCGCGACCGTCGGGCCGATGATCCAGAAGGCGACGAACCGGACGACGACCGACGGGTCGAACAAGTCGCCGGTCTCCTGAAGTTTCTCTCCGGATTCCTCACCGATGGCCGGTACCTCCTCGTCGGTCTCGGCCGCGAGGGCGTCGACGGATGGCGTCGTGTCGATATCCCCGCGGGCGAGTTCAGTCGCCGTCGCCGGGCGCGTCGCCCGCCCCCACCCGAGGCCGACGATCGTCATGACCGTCGACAGCGCCAGGCTGATCGGGATCCCCATCGCCGAGGCGATGGTCGTGATCGTCGCGCCGATCACCATCACGACCATCGCCGCCAGCAGGGGGAGGTCGGTGATCCCGTTGCCGACGGACTCCATCGTCCGCCGGGCGATAGTGAACGACCCGAGCCCGATCGTGGCCGTTCCGAGAATGACGGCCGGACCCGGCTCGAGCAGGCCACCGCCGACCAGCGGCGCGACGGCGTTGGCCACGTTCGACGCGCCGGCACTGAATGCCATGTAACACGCAATGAGAAGGACGACGATCGTACTCACGAACTCACGTGTCGTGGTTCCCGGCCCGAGTCGCGGCATCGGAACGAGGCCGGATCGCTCGACGGTGACGAGCGGTCCTTCGGACTGCTCAAGGGCGAAATACTGGTCGAGGTACGGGTAGATGTACCGGCCGACGATCGAGCCGAGCCAGAAGCCGACGACGGGGGCGATGAGCCACCAGACGGCGATCTCGCCCAGGACGGCCCAGTTGAGCGTTTGGGTCGCGAGGCCGAGACCGGCGATCGCGCCGACCGCCGTCATCGACGTCGAAACGGGCACGCCGTAGAGATTCGCCACGAGCATCCCGAGGCCGATGAACGTGAGGACAACGATGCTGGCTTCGATCGAGAACGCGGCCTCCGGGACGATATCGCCGCCCAGTGTCTTGATGACTTTCCGACCCACCGTCCAGCCGCCGAGGAAGACGAAGCCGGTCATCAGTGCCGCCGCGCCTGTCTTGCTGACGACGTTCGCGCCGACCGAGGGGCCCCAGGCCACGCCGGTCGAAGAGCCACCGATGTTGAACCCGACGAACCCGGCCGCCGCCAATCCGACGAACAAGAGGAGAGAAACCATATGGAACTGTTCCCGCGTAAGCAGTGTATATGTTCTGGAACGGCGAGCGGAGATTGGCGAGTGGACCGACGTCATAGTTTTATGACGCTGTCGACCGTATTGAGCGTATGATTTCCCGCGTTCTGGTTCCGATGGACGATTCCGAGATGAGCGAGAAGGCCCTCAGATACGCACTCGAAGCGTATCCCGACGCCGAGGTGACAGTCTTACACGTCGTCGGCGAGCCCTCGCCGATGATGGGTCAGGCAGTCCGGCTCGCGCTGGAAGACGACATCCAGAAGACGGCCGAAGAGCTCGCCGAAGCCCTGCTCGATCGTGCCCGCGAGATCGCCGCCGAATACGACGCCGAGATCGAGACCCAGGTCGGCTGGGGGAGTCCGGCGAAAGTGATCGTCTCACGAGCCGAGAGCTTCGATGCGGTTGTCATCGGCAGCCACGGCGGATCGCTGGCCGAGCAACTGTTCGTGGGCAATGTCGCCCAGAAAGTGTTCCGCCGGTCGCCCGTCCCCGTCACGACGGTTCGGTAGCCAGACTCGCTCGGCGGGTGAGCCACCGCGACAGAGTCACTCCGGTACGGACTCGAAATCGACCGCGAACGTGACGGTCCGGTCGTCGGTGCTGACCAGTCGAAGGTCGGCGTAGGCGTCGATGGATCGCTCGGCGAGATAGAGTTTCAGTCCACTGTGACGCGTGACTGGTTCGAACAGCGCCGCCTCGACGTCCGGCGGAAGGGTAGCCGGCGTGGCCGTAAACCGAACGACGAGGTGGCCGTTCTTTCGCTCACATTCGCAATCGATCCGGCCGTCACCCTCGGTGACGCTGGCGAGGGCTTCCAGAAGCAGGGCAACATCCTTCTCGATCGAGTCGCCTGCCAGCACGTCCGGCCCTTCCTCGAACGTGGCGACGGAGACGCCCACATCTAACGCCGTCGTCTGGCTGGCGCGTTCGATCACGGCACACAGGTCAGCGACCGGTGAGATCCCTGCAGTCCCGTTCGCCGGGCCGAGTTGATCGACGTGTTCGGCAACGGTTTCGATGGTCTTGACGCGGTCCTCGACCGTGTCGATGTCATCGCGTACACCGTCGGCGTCCCGCCTGACAGCCCCCTCGTTCACGCTGCGCTGGAGCTCGTCGAGTGCGAAGTTGATGACTGTCACCGAATTGTTGACGTAGTGCCGCAGGACAGTAGTGAGTTCGTTCCAGCGATCGCGTTCGTCCTCCATGGACGCCAGTCGCGATTCGGCCCGTGTCACCTCCTCGGCACGGGTGAGTGCCCGGGCTTCGAAGGCCCCGATCGTCGCGCCGAACAGCGAGCCCATGCCGAGCGAGACCTGAACAATGTGGAGGAACTCTTCGCGAGTGACCGCTTCCTGTACGAGGGGCTGGGCGACCACGAACACCGAAAGCAAGGTCACGGCACCGAGGGCAGTCCAGGCGAGGATGCGCCGGTTGCGGGACGGCGAAAACGACTGCTCGGACAGCCAGTACCCGACGTACACCAGTCCGACGCCCGCGCCGCCGGCGACGACGAGGTTGGTCACGATGTGGGCTGTCGGGACGGTATTGATCTCGTGGGTGAGAAAGTGAACCATCGCGAAGCTGACCAGACCCGCACCGCCGACCACGAGGACGGTTGCGACCTGTCTCGTCTGCATTACCCCCGGATATTTCGGCGCAGCCAACAAAAAGACCACTCACGATCGTGTCAGCCGACTATGACGCGTCGTCCGGGGTCAGGCCCCACGTGACCCGATCCCAGAGCCGTTCGTACCCGTAGTAAGTCCCGGTCTTGATGACGTTCGCGACGAGGCCGATACTGAGTGCGTCGCTCGTATTGCCCGTGAACAGAAATGCAACGCTAATGGTGATCATCACCATCAGCGTTCGGTACAGGAGTGTCTTGACGAGTGCCCGTGACATCCGCTGCTGTGGGGACCGCGTGACGATCCCGCCGGTTACCCGCCCGAGCCAGTCGAAGACACCCATTGGTGATACATCATCGAGCGGTCCCGAACAAAATAGGCGTTGTGCTGAACGGGTTCGCCTCGATAGGCTGGCCGAAGGAATCGGCCACCGTTCGTCCCATGGCGGACGTTGACTGGGAATCGCTACCGCGTTCGTTCGGAGGGGTTCGCCAGCATGCGACCGCCACAGACCTCACAGGCGACCGGGCGGCGATCGCCAGTCGTTTCCCATCCGCATTTCGCACACTGGAACGTGTACGCCGGCTCGTCAACATCGTCGTCAGCTCCCATCGTTTCGACCCGTCTCTCTCGTGGTGGAAATCGATTTCGGAAAATGTTGCTGGATATGTCACGAGGACGACGCCTGGGTCGATGGTCGTGGTGTGGTGAGGAGATCGCCCACGATGCAGCCACCCCTTCATAAACGGCGAAGCACTTCGAGGGAAACGCTATATTGGGTTCGTCCCCTACCCACGCGTATGGATAGCGAGCGTGGAAAGTCGATCACGCCAGCGGGCAAGCAATCGGCCGTCACCGTCGAGGATCACCTCCGGAACGCACTCAACGCGACCGAGGACGAAACCGTCGAGTACCACATCCACACCGCGCTTGAGATGTTGGTTGGCGACTGAACGGAGCGGAGTGGGATCGGTGTTTGGAGGGGGCTCGAGGGTGAGTTCTGGTCGATAGTGGGTAGCTTGCGGTCAATGTTTTTCCGACTCACGCGCATGTATATAATAGCATGGCCCAGCAGAGCGCTCGCATCGTTTCGACGCCGGAGGTCCTTGACGGCGACCCACGGATCGACGGGACGCGGATCGGTGTCTATCACGTCCACGAACTCGTCGAGGGGCGAGACCTCGCGGCGCAGACGGCTGCCGACCGGTTCGACCTCAACGTGGCCGACGTCTGCCATGCGCTCACGTACTATCACGAGCATCCGGGCGAGATGGCTGCGATCAGCGAGCGTCGGGAACAATGCCAGGACGCCGCCACGGATGACCCGCGGGTTGCTACCGGGCCGAGCGACGTGAGGTAGGGGGGAGGTCGACAGTATGCAACTCTCCGTTCTGCTGGACGAGAACGTCGAAGCGGAACTCGGTCACGCCGTCGATCATTGCAGAAAATATTGATCGATCACGCAAAAGTATCTACAAACCGACTTATTCTCTCCAGTCAGGAAGTTTAGTCGAAATAAGAGGAAAAAGAAAGTATAATTTAAATGATAGAGGCTACAGATATATGACTGAGTTATTAGAGGTCCCTCTAGAGGACCTACCGTATCGAAAGAACCTCGACAGTAACAGAAAGAAGAAAAACAGAATACGCGGATACGCACATTGATCTACAGATTCCTTTAAGAGTTGTACAAATCGAACAGTGAAATAATCCCTTGTAATTGCACTTACACTCACGTGAAGTCGTCCTTTCACCAATTAGATGGGTGATTGGAAAATGTTTGTATTTCTCAAAATTGCGCCGAAGATTAAATGACGGCAGAAACTACGGTGAATAATCATTTTTGTTCTCTTTGTCAACTCCGGTGATGAACAACAGCGATTCACTAATTATCGCGGATACTAGCGGACCAAAGATCAATATAATCAGAATAGGCATCAAATCCGATTTGGGAATGGGAGGGACAGTGAACCCCCCAATTGAGAAATCATTCTTCAAGAAATGCGTCATCACCGCAAAAAATGATAGGAAATATATGCTGAGTATAAATGAATAACCAAAATTTGTCGCACGTTCACTCAATTCGCCTGAAGTTGCTTTTGATAATGAAGATACACGAACTGAGAGATTCATTATAATTGCTGCTGCTACTAACGCTTTAGTTTGCTCAATCCCAATGAGGTTACCACTTCCAATCGGAAAAGCGGTATATACAATAACCAAAGCAGTGACTGAAATCCCGATGATAAAGTTATACAGCCATAACTTGCCTAATTTTTCATATCCCGGTTCGTTACCATCTCTATTATTCCTACCCAATAATTCAGTTTCATGGAAAGTTCCTAACTTTCTATAGAATGTATTAGAAGCTACAAACATTCCAACAGAAGATAGAATACCTACTAACGATAGAATGATTAAAGGGGCTTCTATCATCCTCAAAAGAGGTTATAGCTCTCCTCAACAGATTCGATCAAGACCCCAGCCCAAAGAACCGCGATAGAAGCAACTAAGAGGAGAATACCGATTTCGGCGCTCAACATTAGAGATTCCATCATAGATAATAGACCACCAAAACCACCTAACACGCCCAAGATATACGCGAATGTACTTACTGCCATGAGGGAGGATTAGTATTCCTTGTGGTTTAAAAGTTCCTATCAATACGATAGTTCATATCGCATCGATAGAAGATTACAAACAATAGAGTATCGACAATGAGGATTTAACCTGATCCGCTCGCTCCTGCGCTCTGCTCCCGATGGTCGCTCCGCTTCGATCGCCGTGCTCGTACGATCTCCGCCTGCCGGGTCCTCCTCGCTCAGTCCAGCTTGTCGGTCCGGGCTGCCTGCCTCGCCTCGAGGCTCGATCGGGGCCGCTCCGCTTGCGCGTCGAGCAAGTAGGGGCTGCCGGCTCGCTACGCCTGCGGCTGCCGCGACAAAATATCGCTATGGTAGGCTTTCCATTTTCTTGTTAGCGTACGCGCTCGCTTCGCGAGCGCGTTTCACTGCGAGCGAGCCGAAGGCTCGCGAGCAGATGTTTTTGGTCCAGCTTTTTGCAAGGAGGGTTCGCGGAGCGAACCCTCCGCAGTAAAAAGGTGGTTGTAGTGGGGCCGCCGAGATTCGAACTCGGGTCCGACGCACCCCATGCGCCGAGGATACCGCTACCCTACGGTCCCGTAATTAGGGAGTGGACGGGGGTGTGATTAAGACTGTCGTTTTCCATCGCGGGGAGCTCAATCCGAGCGCGCCAGTTCGGCAGCGATCGATTCGGAAAATTCGTTCAGCGCTGCCCAGTCAGTCCGTTCGTACTCCCGGCTGGTGTCGGTGGGCTTGCCGTCCTGGCCCATCTTGTACCGCATCAGGAGGCGCTTGAGGAGGCCATACTCGGGATAGCGGATCGACCCCCCGACACACAGGCGGCGATCCGGAGACCACGCCACCTCCGAGAGAAACGTGTCACGGCACTCGACGGCTGTCGAGTGCCCCTCGCCGTCGGGCTCGGCGGCAGCGCCACTCACCGAGATGAACGCCGAGGGAGTCGTCTCGAGGGTCTCCAGATGCTCGGCGACGAACGAGCGTGCCACATCCGAGTGGTCGCCGAAGTGGACCGAAGCAGCGACAACCACGAACGCGAAGGCGGCAGGGTCGAACGACTCGGGCGGACGGTCAAGGTTGACGACGAGTGGGTCGTGTCCACGGGCTTCGAATTGACCGGCCATCCGACACGCGATGCGTTCAGTCTGCCCCTAGACGGTGGCAAAACAGATCGCAATATCGGCCATCAGCACTCGCCCTCCGTCGACACAGCCCGGACCGCACCTGCATGTGTCGCCACGGACCATCGACCATCACTGGCTGCGCTTGTGATGATACGCCTCATTTATGAGGGGGTCGGAAGCCGTTAAAAAATACGTTTCGTTGTCGAAATCACACGAAGGGAATCGCTAGACGAGCACACGTTCCAACTCGACAACGGTCCCCTCGTCGGCGTCCGGGTCCCCCGCGAGGGTCCCCAGACACACCGCAGCGCCGTTGGGAATGTAGCAGGCGACGAGCGGTTCGGTGGCGGGATCGAGGTCATCGTCGGCGTCGATGACGCCCGGCGCGTAGACGGGTGCGCCCTCCGCAACTGACTCGGCCGCGCTCGGTGCGATCGTGACCGACGGGAGATCGACCAGCGCGCGTTCGGCGGGCTGGACCACCTCCCGTAGCGGGTCGGGGTCGTCGTCCTCGCGCCACCACGCCAGGGCGTCGACGAAGTCGTGCATCGTGACCAGATCAGCATCGTCGAAGGGATCGGTCGCCGCTCGGCGGAGGTCGCCCATGTGCGCGCCGGTGCCGAGCGCCAGCCCCATGTCGTGACAGAGCTTGCGGATGTAGGTCCCACTCTCACACCGGATCGAGAGCAGCGCGCGGCGATCCTCGGCTTCGAGAACGTCTAGGCGGTGGATCTCCCGGGAGCGCAGCCGGCGGACGACGGCGCTCTTCTTCGGCGGCTTCTGGTAGATCTCGCCCTCGAACTCGTCGGCGACGGCCTCCAGGGTGGAGGGGTCAGCCAGGCGTTCGTGGAGGTCGAGGACGGCGACGTACTCCTTGTCGCTGTCGTCGAAGACCTGGGCCATCCGGGTGGCGTCGCCGAGCAACATCGGGAGACAGCCGGTGACCTTCGGGTCGAGCGTCCCGGCGTGGGCCGCCCGCTCGACGACCGCGAGGTCCCGGACCCAGGCGGCAACCTGGTGAGCCGAGGGGCCCGGCGGTTTGTCGAGATTCAACACGCCGAAGGAGAGGAGTTCGGCCGGCGATCGGTCCTCGGGGGGCCCACGGAGTGCCATGTTAGAAGTCGTACTCGACGCCCTGGATGGGGGCTTTGCCCTCGTCGCCGTTCTGGTCGTAGGACTCGACAGCGTGGAGGACGACGCTCAACATGCCCTGGGGGCTCCAGCGGGCGGTGTTGATCGCCAGGTCGTAGATCGAGAGGTCCTCGATGTCGATGTCGTAATACTCCCGATAGCGATGGGCTTCGCTCTCGGCACGTTCCCTGGTCTCGGTGCGGGCCTGTTCGACGGGCTTGTTCTCCCGCTGGGAAATCCGCTCGGCACGGACGGAAAGCGGGGCGTCGAGCCAGAGCTTGAGATCGGCGTGATCGCCGGCCATCCAGCCCGCCAGTCGGGATTCGAGGACGAGGTCGTCCCGGTCGCGGGCGACGTCACGGAGTCGTCGATCCAGATCGCGATCGATCTCGTCGTCCTCCTCGGCCTGCTTGTTGAGCTCCAGGGGCGTCATCCCGCGTTCGTCGGCGAGCGAGCGAAAGATATCGCCGCCGCTGACGTGATCGTAGTCCAGTGCGTCAGCGAGGCTCGCCGCAAGCGTGCTCTTGCCGCTCCCGGCCGGTCCGGAGACGGTGATCAACATACCTGACGTGAGGTGCTGACGCTAAAAGAGGTTGCGTCTCGTGGGCGCGGTCTGCGGACGGCACCGAAAAACGGCCCGGCAGTCACGTCGGCGTCGTCTGGACGTTCAGCGCCTTGCGGATGATCTGGGTGAAGCTGAGCGAGCAGATGAAATACCAGAACAACCAGGCCGGCCACGGGCCGAGCGTTCCGGCACCCCACCGCGAGATCTCGCCGAAGAACGGCATGATGATGACGAACTCGCCGCTCGCCAGGTTCGGGACCCGCCAGTACATCCACAGGAAGACCGGGATCGTCAGCAGCATGATCCAGACCATCGGGCGGAACTGCTTGGTGAACGCCCCAAGCTGGTCGCCCATCATCTCCATCTGTTCTTGCTGGATGCGATCGAGTTCCTCCTGATCGTCACGCTCTTTGGCAGCCTTCCGCCGCTCTTTGAGTTCTTCCATCTTCTCCTGGTGCTGGCTCATCCCGCTCATGTCCATGAGATTGTCCTGCAAGAGCGTCGACCACAGTCCGGTGAGCGTCGCCAGCACAAGGATGACGACATAAAACGGCAACAATGCTTCCAGCGGGCCGAGGATGAGATCAAGCGTCTCGCCGACGACGTTCCGAACTGACGTCATCGAGTAGCCCAGAAACAGCGCGATGACACCGACACCGGCGAGTTTGTCCCAGGTCGACCAGCCGTCGTCGTCATCTTCGGCGTCGGGATCAGCCTCCTCGAGCGCGTCGTGAACGCCGTCGGGATCGTCGATAACGAACCCGTCGCCGTCGGCGTCGACGAGCAGTCCGGTCTCGATGAGGCGACCCCACTGGCCACTACTCAACTCGTCGCTGACGTCACCCCACGCGACGGTTCCCTGCTCTTCGGCCGTTTGGAGCACCGTCTGGATCGCCGTCTCCATGCTGGCGTCCTCGGCCACGAGCCGATCTATCTTCTCGCCTGTCCGTGGCATTATAGAGCCTCTTGTGACTGGGGATAAATCAACTTTGTAGTTCGTCTTCGACGGCGTCTTTGAGATCGGCCCAGACAGCATCGAGGGACTGTTCGCCGTCGATCTCGACGAACGCCTCGCGGTCGCTGTAGTACTCGATGACGGGTTCGGTGTTCTCGGCGAAGACGTCCAGGCGGTTCCGGACTGCCTCCTCCTGGTCGTCCTCACGCTGGATCAATTCGCCACCACACTCGTCACAGACACCGTCTGCATCTGGCTGGTCGAACTCGATGTGGTAGTTCTCGCCACACTCCGAACAGACCCGCCGGCCGGTCAATCGATCGACGAGTTCCTCCTCGCCGACCGACAGCGAGGCGATCACGTCCAGATCGGTCATCGTTTCGAGTTCCTCGGCCTGCACGAGGTTGCGGGGATACCCGTCCAGCACGAACCCGTCGGCGCTAGTCAGCGCTTCCTCGACGATGGCGTTGACGACGTCGTCCGGGACGAGTTCGCCCCGGTCCATGTACTCGCCGGGCGTGTCGTACTCCAGGCCGAGATCGGAGATATCCATCCCCTTGTTCGACCGGAGTGCGTCGCCCGTCGTGACGTGTTCGATGCCGAACTCGGAGACGAGATTCGAACTCTGCGTGCCCTTGCCTGCGCCTGGTGGACCCAGAAGCAAAATCTTCGGATTGCGCATGTGGCCGGGTTGGCAACGGGTGGTTAACTAAGTGACGTTCTCGGCGTCGAGTCGACGGTTCCTCACTCGCCAATTATTCGCTCTCGAGTTCGTTGACGGTCACGTTCTCGAACCGGGCTTCGGCAGTCAGATCGTCTGTGTGGCTACAGACGGCAAGCCCAACGTGGTATGGCGGCTGAAGTTCGATCGGTAACTGTTCGAGCGGTTGCCACTCCTCGCCGTCCGTCGAAAACGACAGCGTCACGCCACGCTCGTCGACGACGAGTTGGTACCACTGGAACGCGTCGTAGGGCTCTTCGTACTGCGTACTCTCCGCATTGCCACCAGTCCGGGTTCGCCAGAGCACTTCACTGCCGTAGTCCCGGGTCGCACCGATCAGTGCAAGGGCGTCGTCGTCGCCAAGTCCGTCCCGGACCATCAGCCCGGCCTTACTGTACTCGTGGACGCCGTCGAGTTCGCTCAGACGTCCCTGGATACGAACGGGCTCTGACATCGTCGCGTAGACGAAGTGGAACTCATCGATATCCTGCCAGATGTCCCGGCCGTCGCCGACAACCGTCCAGACGTCGGTATCCGGGTCGTAGCTGGCTTCCCCAGGAACGGAGACGGTACCGATGTCCTCGTTTGTCGAGAGGGAGATCGGATCGCCCGGCGTAGTGGTCGACGGTTCGACGACGGGACACTCGGTGATCTCGAAGCGCGCACCGCCGGCTTCACTCTCAGTCACGTCCATTTCCCACCCTTGCTGTGAGACGGTTTCACTGACGATCGTGAGGCCGGTTCCACTACCCTCTTCAGCAGTTGTATACCCTTCATCAAAGATCTGATCGCGCTCCTCCGGCGGGATTCCGGGACCGTCGTCGGCCACGAAAAAGCCACGGTCCATCGTCCCGACACGGACAGTCACGTCAGGGCCGGCGTGATCGACGGCGTTTTTCAGCAGGTTCTCGATCAGTGGGCGAACCGTCTCCGTTTCGGCGACGATCTCGGTCTCCTCGGGCATATCGATTTCGAGCGTCGCCGACTCTGTGCTGTCGAGTTGCCAGACGTTCTCGACCAGCGACGGGAGTTCAGTCGTCGAGACGCCGATGTCGAGCGCGTCGAGAACCTCCTCGGAAAATGAAGTGGCGTCCTGATCTCCCTTCGAGAGGGAACTCAGATCCTCGATGATCTCGCCGACGCGGTCAGTCGCGCGCTCGATCCGATCGAGGGCGTCAGTGTCCCCTTCACGAGCGCGCTCGAGGGCACCGACGATCACCTGCAACGGCGTCCGAAGGTCGTGTGAAACGTAACTCGCGAACTTGTCGAAGCGACGGCGCTCCTCCTCGAATCGCTTTTTGTACTGCATCCGTTTGGAGACATCTTTGGCATACCCGACCACACCGATGACCTCCCCATTCCGACGCCAGGGAATCTTCGTCGCCTCCGACCAGTGGTCTCCGCCCGCGCCGCTGAAGCGCTCGATACTATCCCGGATCGGTTCGCCCGTCTCGACGACACGGAGATCGTTAGCGAGTGCCTCCTCGGAGATCTCCTGCTGGTTGAATATCTCCGGATCAGTCTTGCCCCTGACTTCCGCGGGGTTGGCCGTGTAGGGCACGTCAGCAAAGCGGACGTATCGACCGCGGTCGTCCTTGGCAAACATCGACATCTTGCCGTCCGCGAGCAACGTTTCGAGAATACTGCTATCTGCCGCTTCGTTTCGCCGCCGCTCGTAGGTCGACAGTGCGTCCTCGACAGTCTTCCGAAGTACAGCGTCACCGGCATCGCTCGGCACCAACCGACAAGCCGAACGTTGGCTGACCGCCGCGGCTAGGGTTTCGTCGAGCGTCATGTGAACCACGACCGGTACGTTCTGGTTGACGGATCTGACACGCTCGTAGACGTCGACGAACGTGGCATCGGAATCAAAAACCAGTACACACCCGATATCGTCACGAGCTTCGAGGGTCGACCCGACATCGATATCGTCGACCTCGATGACGTCCTCGGCAGCAGAATCAGCAAGCGCTGATCGAACAGCCTCGAGATTCGCAGGGGATCCGCCGACGGCAAGCACCGTCGTTGGATCTGTAAGGAGACAACTCATCCAGTCTTGACCCGATAGTACGCGATGCAGGTAAATAATACCCCGGGCTCTTTCGGACGCGCTGCCGGTTTTGTGGGGTTCTATTGCACAAATCGAAATTACTTCTGGGTCTGTAGGTAACGGAGGGAAGCCATGACAGACGAAGGAATCGCTTAACCACACACACGATCAACGGGAAGTCGATGAGCGAGTTACTCGTGCGGGCCGCCCGCGGCGAGCGCACCGAGCGACCGCCGGTGTGGTTGATGCGCCAGGCCGGCCGGCACCTCCCGGAGTATCGCGAGCTTCGCGAGGAGTACGATTTCCTCGAAGCTGTCACCACGCCGGAGATCGCCGCCGAGATCACACTCCAGCCCTGGGACCGCTACCGCCCGGACGGCGTCGTGATGTTCTCGGACATCCTCACGATCCTCGAACCACTCGGATTCGACTATCACATCGAATCCGGAACCGGCCCCGTCGTCGAATCCCCGATCGCTGACCCGGGAGACGTCCCCCAGGCGTACGCCCCGATCCAGGAGTCCCTCGATTACGTCGGCGAATTGCTCGATCGACTCGACACCCAGGTTGGCGAGGAAACCGGGATCATCGGCTTTGCCGGCGGCCCCTTCACCCTGGCCTCCTACGCTGTCGCCGGCCGGCCGACCCGGAATCACTATCCGCTCCGGCAGTTCAAGGCCCGACACCCCGAGGCTTTCGCGGACCTCCTCTCGATCGTTGCCGATGCCGTCCGGGAGTTCCTGTCGTATCAGGTCGACCACGGTGCGGACGTCGTCCAGCTGTTCGACACCTATGCGGGCGTGTTGCCACCGGAGGATTATCGGGCGTTCATCCAACCGCTCCATCGCGAGATCCTGACCGGGATCGATGCCCCAACGATTCTCTTCGTCCGGAACATGGGCGGCCGCCTCGACCAGCTGGCGGCGACGGGCGCGGATGTGGTCAGTCTCGACTGGACGGTCGAGATGGAAACGGCCCGCGAACAGTTGGGAGATCGTCCTGTTCAGGGAAACCTCGATCCGTCCGTCCTCTTCGCCGGTCCGGAAACCGTCCGCGAGCGAACGCGTGAGGTGATCGAAGCGGCCGGGGATCAGGGCCACATTCTCAATCTCGGTCACGGCGTCCACCAGGACACACCGATCGAGAGCGTCGAGGCGTTCGTCGAGACGGCCAAGTCGATCGAGCAGTGACCCCGTCAGCACTCACTCAAGGGGTGCGTTCAGACACATCGTTCCCGGTTCGTCCCGACACTGACACTGCCGAAGCTGGTAGACCGCAGGATCGAAATCAGCGATAAATGGCTCGACGAGGTCTTCCAGCACGCCGACGAACCGTTCGTCGTCGTGCGGAATGGGGACACGGTGGAACTCCAAGCCCGCCTCCTCGGCTTCCTCGTGGAGTTCCACGTCGAGTTCCGAGAGCGTCTCGCTCTGTTCGTGCATGAAGCTGATCGGCTCGACGACGACACGCTCGGCGTCGACCGTTTCGATGACGTCTTCGATTTCGGGTTCGGTCCACGGGATGCCCCGATTCTCGTGGTTCTGATAGCCGAGTTCGTACTCGTCGATCCCGAGCAGCCCTGCAACGGTCTCGACGTATTCGGTGACGTAGATGTCGTAGCGACTGCCCTCTTCGAGATAGTGCTGTGGCGTGCCATGGGCCGAAAAGACGAGCGTCGTGTCCGGCTCAGTGAGATCGACGCCCCGCTCCTCGGCGAACGCCTCGATCGCGTCGGCTCGCAGTCGTGGATAGTCAGGATGGCGATGCCAGCCCGACAGTTCCTGGAGCGCATCGAAGTCGCGCTCGTCGGCGGCTGCCCTGAGCTCTTCGAGAGCGTCGACGGTCGTCGAGGGACCACACAGCGGGTAGATCGGGAGCCCGATGATCCGGTCGTGGCCGTCGGCGATGGCACTGTCGAGCGCCTCGTCGATGAACGGCTCGGTGAACTGCATCCCGATGTAGGTCTCGACCTCGCGGCCACGCTCGCGGAGTCGATCTTCCAGGGCCTGGGCCTGCTTGCGGGCCTGTTCGTTCAGCGGCGACCCGCCGATGGCCTCGTACTCCTTGATAAGCGGGCCGGCCCGGCGCTCGGCGAGTTCGCGGGACCGCTCGCGCGCCTCGGCCTCGGTCGTGTCGCCCTCGATCTCACGGTTGTTGAAGAAGATGCGTTCGAGATACGAGACGACAGCCTCGCGTTCCGGCGTCGCTGGTTCGCCGAAGTTCAACAGCAGGATTCCGGTCGACATGATCCGTGCTTGGCGCTGGATCGGAAAAGAGGTTTGCCTGCCGGCGGATCGATCGAGTGATTGTCCGACCAGCTGTGACGCTGAGGACATCGAAACGAGAGAGAAGACGGAACCGTCCCGCAAAGAAATCGTTTGCCGAGAAGATTAGCCGAACATCTGGCGGAACTCTGGTGTCGTACTGTAGACCTTGGAACGGTCAACACGCCGCTTCACAATCCACTCGGACTCCAGCTCAACTGGTCGTACGTCGAAGTACTCTGCACAGATCTCGCGGAGACCCCTTCCTCCGCCTCGAACGAGAGGATCGTATCGTGGGAGCAGTCCGTACTGATCAAGGAACACGAGGTGGGCGAACACTCTCGCTGGAGTGACTTCGGCACCTTTTCGTGTAATCCGGGTCTCGCTGTCCCGGAAACCTGCCAACACTCCCGGGACTAACTCGTCTGTCTCGGACAGGTACTGACGGTAAACCGATGCGATCCACTTCTGCCCCTGGATCTGGTATGGTGTATCCGAGACGTATGCGTCGAACCGGTCTGATTCAGAGTGAATGAGTGACCTGATCGCCAAGTACATGGCTTCGAATGGGATGTAGTCACTTCCGACGATGGGAGACTGGCCCGGTGGCGTCCCTGGTGGTCGCTGTGCAGTGAGTAACCAGTCCTGAGTAGCGAGCCGACGTTCGAACTTGACAATATGAGATGGGTGGCATACGGCCCCGTTCTTTTCGTACACACGACCACAGACTGGGCAAGTCCTCTCGACGAAGTCCGTGAGTTCCGGCTGGTTTCCCTGATCACCCCCTTCTGACTGAGCCTCAGAGTTGCTTGACATGCTGTAACTAAACCTTCGGTCAAACTTAAAGGTCTGCCTGGAGCGAGAGTCAAAATGTATCGGCACGGTCTAGTTTAGTTCCCCCACCGGCGTTCGCCAGTTGAGTGATTGGTGCAGTCGTGCGTTATAAGTACGAATTGTTCAAGCCATTCTCTGACGCTTGTCCGACTACTCACCCACAAGGTATGAAAGCGGTCTACTCGCATCTTCAAAATGTAAATAGTTTTTCAAATAGGTTTTGACCAGCATAGTTGAGAAGTACTAAAACCCAGTCTACTGCTAGTCGTCCCTTGACATACTAATCCAGCGACCAACCAAAACAACAATCGACTGTGAGTTCTCAGTTGGTGCTGACAAAGTCTAAGCGGCCTTGCGACGCGACAATTTTTCGAAGCGACGATTGGGAGTCAGATTATTAGAACGATTCTAGAAGTCAAAGTCCGTTGATAGAAAGTACCAGGCTTCAGCCAGTCCAGATTTATTTCGAATAAATCCGCCTGACTCGATCAATTACCCAGCGCCCGACTTCTTTCGCTGTTTCCACGAGACCTTCTGAGACGAAGATCTCCTTCGTTTTGTGAACTCTTGTGTATCCCGGGTTTATACCACCAAGAAGCAAATACAACAGTGTTGATCCGAACCCGTGTTGACGGATTGACTTAATGACCCTGCGGAATTGAACCTCGCCTTTTCGAGGATTCATGACGGGAGTGACGTGCATGAACTGTCCACCTGGGCCGTGTACGCCCGCGTAAATTGGAACATACAAACGACCCTTTTCCAGACGCTCGGCTGAGTTCACGCGTTTGGCTAATTCAGCCATGTTAGTAGCCCGACCATGGAATATCTTGACATCTTCAATGAGGAGTTGCTCGTACGGGATTCGAAAGTTGTACTCCGGTGGAAGCGCCGCAAATTGCGCCTCCCCTTTATAGATGGCCGCTCGAAGAGATGGTTGATCATCAGTACCGGACTTTTCTTCGACATCTCTCCGGTACTTGTTCTCCCAGTTCGACAGGGTGGCATACGCTTCGTCGGAGTTTCGATACCCTATCAAACCACCGTTTATGAGTGGGAAACTGTCCGGTATGTCCTCTTGGTAGAATCCAAGTGGACCGTCTCCATCCACCGTCCGCATTAGAGCGTGCGAACCGACGATATCAAAACGCGCTAGCATATCGAAAATATCGTAGAGGCCGTCTGAGTCGTGGACATAAATATCTCCATCAAGGTAGATGGAACGTTCGTACGGAGACCGACGAAGATTCTCGACCTTATCGGCGAACCCGTACGTCGGATCGGAAATTTGCTTGATAGTGTCAAAGACTGTAGAATCTGTTTCAAGAGAAGTAAAAAGAGTGGTGGAGATGTCAGGGCAACAGTTGACAACACTTCGGGCGGCCTGTTCAGCTTCCCTCAAAAAACGAGGGCCAGTCGCCACGAAGATGACCCCACAATCGCTGTACTCCGTCATACTGACCGAATTCGTCCATGATCGAAAGAGTCTTTCGTAATCCACGTCCCTCGAACTGAACAAAATTAGCTCATCGACTCGGTATAGAATACAGTTGCGTAGATTCAATACTTGTATTACGTTCGGACAGCGAACCGCCATTACACAACGTGCCCCTCACATCTAAGCTGAAGCGTCTCGGTTTCGTCGGCGGAACTCTAGTGGTGTTTTTTGGACTGGGAATCGAGTCCGTACTGAGTCTCACTACGAATATCCTGCTCGGGAGGTCTTTCGGAAGTGCCGACTACGGCATCATTACGACTGCTCTCACCACATTATCGCTCTGCGTGACGTTCATGATGCTCGGACTTGACACCGCGATTTCACGGTTCATCCCGAAAGAAGAAACCGCGGATGCACGGCGGTCGGTTTTTCTTTCATCTCTTCTGGTCGTGGCCCCGATGGTCTGTTGTGTTGCAATCGTTGGGGTCGCCCTATCGTGGTTCGACATCACGATATTCCGCTACTCCACACGTTCGATTACAGTCTTGGGAATAATCGCCATCGCAGTTCCGTTCTCCGCGTTTTCACAGCTCGCTGTCGCATATATTCGAGGAATGGAGTTGCCAGTGCTAAAAACAATTGTTCAGAATGTCCTTGAGCCAGTTCTGATGTTTACAGTAGTGATACTCTCTATCGCACTCGGACTGAACGTAATCACCCTCGCGTGGGGGTATCTACTCGTATTTGTTGTTTCTGCTGTGACTGCTTGCTTGCTCCTCTGGCTAAAGACTGATTTCCGTCCATACGGTCATTTCAACTTGCGGACTCGGTCGTTGCTTTCGTTCTCAATCCCAATAGTCGCAACGACTGGCATCAAGTCGATATTCACTGATACCGACATTTATCTCATCGGGATTCTTTCGGGGGTACAGCAGGTTGGTCTATATAAGTCAGGCTACGTACTTGCCAAATTTCTCGGCTTCACATTGATCGCGTTTAACTTTCTGTTTTTACCTCGAATTACTCGATATCTAGAAAAAGACAGGCTGCGAAAAGTAAACCAACTGTACTCACGAACGGCAACGTGGCTCGTATTGCTGACGTTTCCACCGTTTTTATTGCTTCTCGTCTTCACAGAAACGGTTCTTCAATTCACCTTCGGTACTGCCTACATACAAGCGACAGCCCCGCTTCTCGTCCTTGCGCTCGCGTATTTTATTCACTCCGTAATGGGACCGAATGGAACACTTCTGATGTCAACCGGAAATGTCCGATTCCTGTTCGCTGCTACTGCATTCGCCTCAATTACGAACATTCTGTTGAATATTGAGCTAATACCCAAGTTTGGAATTCTTGGTGCGGCGATCTCAACGTTCGTGTCGTATTTGTCTCTGAACCTCCTCCTCCTTGTCTTTATTTGGCGCGTGATAGGAATTAACCATCTCTCAAAACAGTATCTTAGCCTAGTCATCACCGCTGTCATATTGACACTTGGTTACGTTGGCATCGCCGATTGGTTCGTTCTTGTCCTCGAAGCGAAGTTATTAGTTTTTTGTATATTACTAGCTATTTTCCTCATAGTTGCCTTCGTAGCTGGGGCACTAAAGCCAGACTTGGTTCGAGAAGAGTTAATGAACAAAGAATCCAACTGAGTGACGGAGTAACCGCAGAGTTCGAATCGTCGTCTGGTTCACGAAGTCTTGAAGCGGAGTCGATATAAATGACCTATACACGTCTAAAGAAATAAAAACGAAGCAGAGTCACAAATATCCCAAGTCCCGAAGTCGATCGTATATTTCCTCGTTCTCATCTCCAACTTTTCCTTCTCCAGTGTCCTTGTAGTCCATCGTTTCATATGCTTCAACATCTTCGGTGAAGAGATCGGGCACAGTTCCCGTCGCTCCCTCGGGTATCGGATATCCCATCAGTCGCAGCACACTGGGGTATATGTCCCTGATGTTCATCTCCATCGACTGGTCAGAACGGACACCGTCTCCCCCGGCAACCAGAATCCCTTCCCGAATGTGCGTTGAACTCTCTTCGGGAGGGAACAGTATATCACCGGTGGTTGAGATCTCATTTGTCTTCGGCTTGTATTCGGATTCATTCCGGAAGATAATAATCAAGTCCGGAAGAACCGCTTGTACGTTGTCCGGAATATCACCGAACTCACCGTAGGCTTCGTCGATAGTTAACACGTCTTGTACAACCGGTACGCCACGCTCGGGATCCTCAAGTTGTAGAAGGCTTGAACGGATATCCGCGAGCCGCTCCTCGTATCCGTCTGGAGCTATCGTCCCTGATTCTCTTCCCTCTGACGTGTTTAGATACACCACGGGAGTGTTGTAGCTCCACGCAACAGTCTCGTCCCACACGAAATCGTCCGGTGATCGTTTGTTGTCGTCTAGTCGATCGCCAACGAACTTTTTCACCCGCTCGGGAACGTTGGTCATGACAAATTCGAGTAGTCCAGCGGATTTCAGAGCGCTAACAATCGTCGCTTTGGTTGGACGGTATTCGCGTCCGCTGGGTTGTTGGTCGTTGTCGTCGCCGACAAACGTCAGGTGTCCTGCTCTGTTGAGTAGGAGATCAATATCTATACTCTTGTACGTGGGGCCGTGGCCGTGGTCCGAAACGACGAATATCGAGTACGGTTCGGAATCTGCCTCCAACAGGTTCTTGAGTTCTCCCAGATATGAATCGACCATCGAGAAGTAGCTTGCAATCCCCTCTTGCATCCTCGAATCGTCCGTATAGTCAGGATGGTCGGGGTCAAGGTAGTGCCAGAAACGATGCTGTACCTGGTCAATGTAGTACACAACCGATACCATCAATGACCACTCCACCTCGGTCGCCAATTTTAAGGAGGTTTCAAGCTTGTGTTCGGTGACTGCCCGAATTTCCTGCAATTTCTCGTACTCGGTACTTGCCGACGTGAAATCGGCGTATATCGAGTACTCGCCCGTGAGACTAGAGTTCAGCTCGGAAGGGGTTGCAAGCGGGTGATCCGTCTTCGTCAGAGGGCCGGTAACCATCTGGCCCTCAATTTCCTCAGCACCGATCGTCGGGACGTTGAAGACGAGTGCATTCTCACCCCAATGATTTACCACCTGCCACAGTGGCTGGAGTTGGCCGAGTTCGGTGATCGCCGGTTCGATGTCATAGCCACCTGCTTCCGGCCGGAGAAAGTGCGTTATTCCAGTTCGCTCTGGCCCGCGTCCCGTCAGCATCGCCGGCCATGCCGCTGCAGTCACTGCGGGTCTGGTGCTCTGAAGGGTCCCTTTCGTTCCAGAGTGAATCAGTTCAGCCAGATTCGGCAAGTGCCCATTCGAGAGGAGCGGATCTAGTATTTCCCAGGTAGCACCGTCAAGTCCAAAGATGACGGTTTTACGCTCAGGCGTCCACTCGTCATTCATACACATAGGGAGGCCGAAGGGACTTAAAAATAGTACTGATTTCCAGATTGAACAGAGGAGAGACAGCCCACCTGTACTGATCGGTTGTCAGAACGATTTATCCGATATAAAATCGTCGTACACTTGCTGTACGGCATTCTATTTGTAAGCCCCATTATGGCAGTTCCGTGTGTGGCGGGCTTGATATCTTGGATGAACTTGTGAATGTATGGGTTGGTTGAAGTAATTCGGTTTCTTATAAGAGCCTGTCATATAAAGCGTCACGTACGAAGCAGCAGGGTGCGGAAAGTGTGTCCAGCACAACCACAACCCTGCAAGATGTAGCTTCGGTAGAGGACTTCTTGAATGTCGCGGCCACCGAGACAGTTCCGCTGTTTGAACATCTCGACTTCGATTTTCTGCTGGAGTACGACGTGTTCGCCCCCTCGAAGCGGGGGCGGACATGAGTTCACGAACCACCAGACCTCTTTTGCGGCTTTCTACACCGCTACTATGAGAACGTCTACGGCACTCGGCCAGTTACACGAGAACTCCAGCACAGCCTTGTCTGGTACTATTGTGGACTCGACAAACCCCCATCTAGAGACACTGTTGATCGCTTTCTCACCGATCTCGAACACGTTATCGACGATATCTTTGACAGACTCGTCGAGCAGGCCGCCGAATAGTACCTAGCGTAACTTTTGAAGATAGCCACCGAGATGGTTGTCGATCCAAGAGGCCGCGAAACTCAGCTGAGCTGTGAGCTTCTCAAAGAGTTCGGTGAGGAGAGCGCGGTATTCTGCCGCGCTCTCCACAATCAACGGTGACGCTTCCCATTTCAAACTCTTCCAGATCTGCTCGATCGGGTTGAGATCAGGTGAGCCAACGGGTAGAAACACGAGGTCAATTCCGAGTTGATGGGCTCGCTTGCGCGTGTGTTCGCACACGTGAGAAGGGAAGTTATCCAAGACGAGCAGAATCCGAGTCAGCGGATTCTGCTCGCGGATCCCCTCGAGACACTCGCAGATTCGTTCTTTCTCCTGATTACTCTGCTCTGTTGAATAGCGGTGTTGGTTGAGGTGGTCGGAATTTGAGTCGGCTTGTTAGTAGCTGACGCTAGTGGTCTCAAGACCGGGGTCGTCTCAGTGTAGCTCAGATGCCGCTATTCAACAGAGCAGATTACTCGGAAACTGAACGACACTCTCACCAGAGATGGCATAGAACCCGACCGCTGGTTCGTCTAACTTCACCAGCGGTCGGGTGATGTGAGGGTCGTCGACGGTGTAGAGTCGCTGTGAGTTGTCCCACGGTTGCGGATGCGATGTGTCGAGAAATCCAAGTACAGTTCCACCGTCCGTACGGATCTCTTCGTCGACGATCCAGCCTTCCTCGTTGTCTCCATCGCGTTTGTTGTGCGGCTCATCAGAACCTCGTCGAACGCGTCGGCGACGCGTTCGTCGAGTATCTCTTCAGCATTCTCTGGCCGTGATGGGCGCTTAGTCCGCGGAATTGCGTAGGAGAGGCCGAGCTTTTCGAGGAATGTAGTGAGATGAGCGGGATGAAATTCAACGTCGAATTCCTCGTTGATGAGGTGCTGTATCTCCTGTTTCTTCCACGGTTGGCCCTCACGGAGCAGTTCTAGGAGGCGTTGCTGTTGTTCTTCGCCGAGCTTCGGGGGCCTGCCGCCCCCGAATTTCGGCATCAAGAGTCCGAGACCGCCCTTGTTCCATCGGCGAGCCCAGCGTGTTCCTGTCGCAGAGGATCTGCCGACGTCGTCGGCAGCGTCCTCCAAGGTTGCACCCTTGTAGAGCCGCTTAACGAAGATCAACCGCTCAGTGAGTTTTTCATCCGTAGACTCTGCGAGGAGTCGATCGAGATCGTCCTCACTGAGGTGACGGACGATCTCTTTGCGGCGATCTCCAGACATATCCACACATTAAACTCTACCTTCATAACTTCCACTAGGCACTACCCGCGGCCTGCTCGACTCCACATACTCTATCGATTCGACCCACGTCGAAACGATCCAACACAACGACGCCGCCTCGTGGAACTACGCTTCAACAGCCGAGGAGTATTACTACGGCTTCGGCTGTACACTCGTCTCAACTGGCGCAAAGGTCCGATAGCAGCGGAGTTCACACAAACCAAGCAAGCGGATCAGGAGACGGCGATGCGCGTCACGTGTGACGCGCTCGCCGTCGATACACCCATCTGGATGCTTGGAAACAGTGCCTACGACATCCTCGACTGGCACGACCACCTGCTGGCCGCAGGTGTCGTGCCAATCGCTCCGTACAACCCGCGAAACACTGACGATCCACTGGACATCGAGTATAGAGTTGAAGACCGAATCGAGGAACACGGCGAGGACGTACAGCTGAAACAATCTATCTTGGACGAGACGTATAACCACCGGACAGGCGTCGAACGAACTAATGATGCGGTGAAGGACTGCGGCCTCGGGCGCGAACGTGCCCGAGGCCGCGTCCACGCGCGAACAGAAGTGCTCGTTGCGCTCTGCCTCCGCCTCGTTGTTGCCATCACCAACTACGAGCGAGGGAACGATCCGGGCTGTGAGAAGCTATGAGACGAATTCTATGACAGGCTCTATAATGGAAAGCTATACGTTAGTAACGATATCTCATTTATACCAATGCCATCTCGGAGCGCTATTAGACAATTATATTATACGTTTAGACGGACCGACTTACCACGGCTGTATGAACTTGGGGCAATCAAAGCTGAAATGACGGCAGGAGAGATCGTCTCCATGGGTTCTGATTATCTGTACTCAAAGTCCGTTGAAGAACTTCACCGGTTGATGGAGCGTGAGGAGACCATCTCGGATGTGCTTGACACAGCCTACGGTTTCAGAGGATACGGCGTGTACCGGTCGATTAGACCCCTCCAGCGTCGGAGCGAACTACTAGCTTTACTCAAACAGATTGATCCGGCTAAAATCGAGTCAGTCTTAGAGATAGGGACTGCGTGGGGAGGCACCCTTTATTCTTGGTGCCGTTACTTCCAGAATCTTTCCAATGGCGTAAGTGTTGACCTTCCTGGAGGGGCTTTTGGGGGTGGTTATCCCGAAACGCGGAAACAATTATATGAGGAGTTCGCCACGGACGCTGAGCTGAGTTTTGTCCGTGCGAATTCTCACTCAAAAGACACCTTTGAAACAGTCCGTGAGGCACTTCCGAATGATGGTGTTGACTTCGTTTTTATCGACGGTGATCACACATATGAGGGTATAAAACAGGACTTTGAAGATTACACATCATTACTATCTACAAACGGGATTGTTGTCCTCCATGATATCCTGGGCAATCCATATGATCCGGATGTTCAGGTTGATAAGTTCTGGGAAGAGATATCCTGTAAGTACGACACGACGGAAGTAGTGATAAATCCAAACCGAAACTGGGGAGGGTTTGGAATTGTCAGAGGGATAAATCAATAACTCCGTATGTCGGGCACTACTGACTTCTCACGAATGCATTAGTATGAACGGAGAATAGTGGTATTTCATTATAGACTTTTAACCACAGAAAGTAAGTCATAGCTCTTAGTAGCGATGTGTCCGGAGATATATCCCCCTTTCCCCGTACTCTGAGTCTCTCCCGATTTAATTGCTTCAAGGATTGGTCTATCGGCAAGCGTGTATGCGCGGCCAAGTTCCATGGGGAAGTGTGCATCACTTCCCCCTGTAGTCGCCAAATTATGTTGCTGTGCGTACGACAGTGCGCGACTGTTGTAGGTTGAGAAAACACACCGAGAATTCACCACCTCCACCCCATGAACATACTGTGCAAGCTCTGGGAGGCTTTCTGTGAAGTGTTCTCGGAGTCTGTCAAAGGGGTGTGATAGAATTGCGACACCTCCCTGGCTGCGGATATTCTCCGCGACAGTAAGTGGGTTTGCCTGTGGTGGTTCTTTCTCAACATCCAATGCAAGGATATGCCCCTGTGTAGTGGTCACCTCAACGCCAGGAATCACCTGCAACTTTTCGGGTGCCATCGCCTTGACTGCCTCATAGCCTTCAAGCGTGTCATGGTCAGTGACTGCGATTCCATCTAGATTGGCCTTGGTAGCGGCAGTTACAATTGACTCTGGAGTCGCCTGTGAGCAGGGCGATGCGTCAGTGTGTACTTGAAGATCATATCGCTTCATAGGAATGTGTTGGTGACAATTGCGGGCCCATCGTAAAGTAGAAACATCGTAACGATAGTCCACAGACCGATATTCAACAGTGACGGTACATCAGTAAAAAGTGTGTGAGGATATTTTCTCATCTCTGTGTCGTAGACGATGTGATAGTGGCGGAACAGACCGAAGCAAACGAATGGCAACGTTACGAACAAGTAGGAATCGGTACCCAGCATAGTGTACATTGAGTACGACACCAGTAACGCTGCCATGATTAATGTGAGCATCTGATCAACTGTTTTCTCAGAATATTCATCAAGTGATGAGCGAGTATCTTCGGAGACTGACGCAGATTGTATTTCACTGCGTCGCTTCCCGAGTGCGAGCACCAGTGCTAGGTAGAACGTCGTTATGATCAGCCAGTGACTGAGAGAAACACTAATAACAACTACGCCAGCGACCGCTCGGAGGACAAATCCAACGGCAATTACAAGTATATCGACGTACGGAAATCGCTTCAGATATAACGAGTAACACACGTTCTGTCCGATATACGTTAATAGCACAGCGAAAAACAGTGGTCCGAGGCTGAATCCGATAGCGAACCCGGAAATAAGGAGGATGCTGGCGAATGCAGCGGCGACAGGTACTGGAACCTGTCCTTTTGCTATCGGTCGGTTTTTTTCTCGGGATGTGCGCGGTCCGCTTCTACATCACTGATGTCGTTGAAAACATATGTGGCACTTGCGGTTGCAGTGAAGGAGGCGATACCGAAAAGAAGCGGCATCCAATCTGAGAAATTGAATAAATTCTTCGAGAACAGGATGCCAAGGAACATCACCCCTTGCTTATACCACTGCTGTGGGCGCACTTCCCAAATCAGGCCCGCAACAATCTTTCGGACGGTAGGGTACGAGATAGTCCACACGCTGTGTTCACTCATTAATTGATCCAAATAATAATAATACCGAATTCCGCCCCTGTTTATATGATATATTCTCCGAACTACATTTACTATTTTGTTCCCATTGAGTTACGTATCTCCCAGTGGGTGGCGTATCTTGACCTCAATTATTGGCAGGTATTGTATGATTTTTGTCTGAAAACGTAATAGTGATTGAACTGGGCGGCTTTAGTATACTCGCTCAGACTGGACACCCGTTCGGGAGTGTTGAAGTGATCGGCTGTTGTTCTAACGATGACTACTGAAACATTCTGTCTTCTCAAATCTTCTACCGACGAGGTAGTGAAGACCTGTTCTTGCCACTCATATCCTGAAACAACAGCGAGATGGTTTGACAGTCCCCGAGGTGCCCCTATTCTCGCTCCTGGGTTGCAGTCTAACTGCTCATCCGCATATGTGAGTGCTTCTGTTGTCCCTTCGGTTCCGTAGTAGTAGCGTGTCTGATGTGAACTGGTCGCCTGTGTCGTGACGAGCGCGAAGTTTGCTCCGACAAGCGTGACGACCAGAGTGAGGGTCAACAGAGATCGGCGCGAAAAATCAATATCTGCATAATAGAGTGTGAGCCAAGTCGCAACAAATCCGATTGATGTCACCACTATGTACATCAGATATCGCTCAATCACATCTCCTTTCATACCAACAAAAGGATCACCAACAATAGCGATAATTATAAACATACATGCAGATACAGCAATACTACTCAAGATGAGATACCGCTGCAGTTTTCGATATTTGCCGGTTATGTAAGGAGCAACGGCAAACGCTGCAGGCACAACAAGAACTGGAATTGTTCGTGCGACGTACTTTGAGAAGGCATACGTATCCCCTTTCAGGAGGACTGTGTACTCGATAACTGTAAGAAGTGAGAACAATACAAACGGGAGCAAGATGGCTTTACTATGAATTACCGAGATGTGGGATTGATATGGCGGAATATTTACCTGTCTTATTACGCTCGTCACAGCCAGAAGGGCGAGTCCGACAATGAACGGGGAGATCCACAGAAGTTCAAAGAGGAACACCTCAACACCCCGTCCAACTATTATGGAAAGCGGTAGTGTGGCAACATCGTTAATGAACCTACTGTCTGTAGCGAACGGTGTTACGAAACTAGTCTCGGTTGTGATTGCCAACAGTCCCCAAGACAGAAGAAACAGCAGAAACCCTCCTGCCGTTGCAGCACAGAATCTAAGGGCCTCTCTGATCTGGTGTCGTAATAGAAAATAGCCTACAAAAGCGCCAGTAATAGCAGGCAGTGGACCGAATTTGTTCCACGAGATGGCGCAAACAAGCAAGCCTGTGATCCCGTACTTCGTGACCGGTGAAACTTCATATAATTCATAGGCGGCCACGAACCAAAAGAAAATCAGAGCAATTAGGAACACAAATAAGTTTTCCATGTCTATAAGAACCCCAGTCTGAACGGCAATCGGCGACATGAAGAACAAAAATACCGCGAGTGCTGAGATCTTTATCGCTGAATTATCGTCAACCATGTGGATTTCTATCGCAATCAATTTACACGTAACATAGACCACTACTACAGTTAGGCACGTGAATAGGAACGTACTAGCTCGCAGGATAATCGGTGACATTGAGTCGAATCCGTTCGAAATAAGGAGTAGATAGAGAGTGTACGCTGGCGGGTGAGCGCCCTTCAGGTACCCATTCGTTGTGAAGAACCGGATGTTCTCTATGAAAAACCCCTCATCCTGAACGTAGGGATCCGCGAATTCGGGAAGAACCAACAGCAGACCCACCAGAAGCATCATAGTGACTACTATAGCATCTGTCCTACTGATATGCAAATCTTTCACAGTATAACGGTATCTAATGCTCTTATACTACTTTTTTGATGTCGTTACGGCCGTGGGAAAGGCGCTGTACACTCTACCGTCTTTCCGAGCAAGTCACTGTTATTGGGTCCCCAAAATCATCACGCCGACGGAGATGAGTGCGATACCGCCGATTTCGGAGGCTGACAGGCTCTCTCGAAATAATGTTACGGCACCAATAGATGTGATTACATATGAAAACCCAACGATTGGGTAGAGTGTGGACAAGGGCATTTCTGATAGTAAATAAATATATAGTAACACAACTACCACATACGTGATGAAGGCTAAAAATATATATTTATTCACTAATTTTAATATTGACAATTTAGCATCGCCTTCTCCAGAGACTCCTGCTTTTAACAATAGTTGTCCTATGGAGATGAGTATCAACATAAATATGATAACAGGGCTTTTTGAGTTGATATACATGTAAGTACCCTCATCGCTGGTCTACAAAACCGTTTACAAACTCACTTCGAACCCTGGTATAAATACTCTGGATTCTAGTGAACGCAGCATGTCGTCAACTACGGAACACTGTCGGTCTGTCAGGTATCCGATTCCGGGATCCTTATATACAGAAATGACCACTCATTTGTTGTGAGATCACTAGCTGTCAGGACCCGTGAAAAAATACGTGACGACGGTGTAAGGGCCTTCTTATGGACAGCAGTGTCGTTCATTAGAGGTGAACTGAATGCGAAAATACGCCGGCCGATAGAGAACGTATACTGGGACCGCTATGATGTCCAGAATATTCGGCTCAACGGTTCTCAAGCGACGTTCAAATCAAGATCCGACCAACAGGGAGACCGTATTCGATTCACTGTAAAGCGAGAGAACCCGATTATTGCGGATTTCATCGAAGAGCTTGATTCTGACGACAGCTTCATTGATATCGGTGCAAATCTCGGCGTATACACATGTTTCGCACAGAATATCGTGGATGAGGGTGATATCGTAGCCATTGAACCAGACCGGTCGAATCAGCAAATTCTTGCAGCGAACGTTTCATTGAATGGCGGTTCGTCGGTTAATATCATACAGAAAGCAGCTGGTGACGAACCGGGGACGCTTTATTTCAATCCTGCAACGGAAAGTGTTGACCCTGGGTCGGAGGGATACGAAGTACCCAGTCAACCAATCGATGAATTAGTCGGCAATAAAAAAGAGTACTTCCCGACAGTTGCGAAGATCGATGTCGAGGGATACGAGCGGCAGGTTCTCGAAGGTATGAGTGAAACGCTGTCCGACGACCGCTGTCGACTAGTGTACTGTGAAGTCCACGAGCCAGCGACTCACCGCCCTTCCGCTGAGAGTTATGGAGGGTCCCATACTGACATCCAGTCTATCCTTCAGAACCACGGATTCAAAGCCGAACTCATCGAACGAACAGGGAAAGAGATCCACATCAAGGCGACGAAATGAGATGCAAAACGAGATACCGACCTGAGAGAACAGCGATCGATAATGTCTGAGACGACGATACTTATCCGCTCCCTGAATGAAGGCGATCATATCGACGAGACACTTTCAGCAATTATGGACCAGGCCGGAGAGAGACCGGATATTGTTCTCGTCGATTCGTATTCTGACGATGACACGGTCGAAATCGCGCGTTCATACGGAGCGACTGTCAAGCAGATACCTAGAGAGAAATTCACGTACGGAAAGGGCATGAATGTCGGGATGGCGGCAGCAGATACTCGATACGTCGTTTCACTCAGCGCCCATGCAGTACCCACTGACCGTTACTGGCTTCAAGAACTCATAGACAGTATCGAATCTGAAGACGTTGCTGGTGCGTACGGAAGACAAGTTGCGGGTCCAGACGCTCACGCGCTGGAGCGACGCGAGCTAATCAACCACTACGGAGTGTCATCGCGTGATCAACAGCAAAACCCGGAATTCTCGAATGCAAACGCCATCATTGACCGACGAGTGTGGATGGAACACAAATTTGACGAAACACTGCCTGCCTCAGAGGATCGGGCATGGGCGATGGCGGTACAAAACGAAGGATTTAGAATAAGATACAACCCGGATGCGGCGGTATATCATACCCACGACGACTCTCTCCGACAGTTGTTTCACCGAAACTACAATGAAGGAAGGGCAATGAATCTCATTGATGAGGAGCGCACGGTCGGGTTGACTTCTCTCGTCGGCGGAATTATGTTAGATTTGACTCAGGACGCACGCTTCATGTTTGAGGAGCGATCGACACCTCTTTCCCTCGCTTACGCACCGATATATCGATTCACACAGAAACTTGGACTCGTCGCCGGCTACTATGATATCGGAAAATAGCTTTACTAGATTTGGATACGACGCGGAGAGTCGTGTTCGATCAGATCTCAATAAAATCGTTGAGAGACTTGGAGAGGGTACAGAGCGGACGCTCATTCTTGTTGGGAGTTATGGACGCGGAGAGGGCGGACTTCGCTCAGACGATGACGCCCCTCAGCCTGTGAACGATTACGATATCATCGTCGTAACCAATAGTGCTGACCAGATAGAGGTAGATATAGCTCAATTGGAACAGGAGCTTGCTGTACCTACTCTTGACGTACAGATAATGGATAAGGGGGAACTTCCGACGCGTCCCCCAACGATGTTCAACTATGACCTTCGATACGGCGGGACCGTCATCTACGGTGATGAGTCTATTTTCCAAGAACTTCCCAACTACGAACCGGCCGAAATTACCGCTCACGATGCATACATTCTTTTAACCAACCGGATGGCAGGGGTGTTAGGTGGGCTAGCGAACGAGAGGCAGGCTACATACCGCAGAACACAGCGGATCAAGCTGCGACTCGCCTGGTTGGATTCACTCCTGATTGAAGCGGGTGAGTATGAGGTCGAGTACAAATCGAAGATGAGTCGCGTGAGAGAGTTGCAGGAGGCAGATCGGCTGAATGTAAGACACGGCGAACGGCTTCTGGAGTTCATAAGCGAAGCGTACGAACTGAAGTTTGAATCTCTCCAATCAGACAGTGGTCTTTCTGGAGAATTGGCGGACGATATTAGATTGACCAACGCAGTCTCTGTTCCCATTCTAGAGCGCCTGTTTGGACCGGTATCGGAGACAGCACCATACGCTAAGTTCCTTGGTTCAGAGTTCCCGAGTGCTCGGTCCATCTGGAACGCTTTCCGGTTGTTCCAAGACGGTGAGTTATCCTATCGACAGATACCGAAAGCCTCTCTATATTGTTCGGAAACGACAGTAAGACTGCTAGTTGCGGCAGAACTATGTAATCTTGTTTTGCCGGATCAAAAGTATCCAAACGTACGCAAGATTGTCGAAATGTTATATTCAGACCAGAGCATTACAGATCGAGAACGAAGCAAGAGGGTTTTTAAGATGTGGGACTGCCTGTTCCATTGAGCCGTGTATAAAGAGCACCTAAACCAAATGAATCAAATTTCCGCGCTCGTCTGTACATACCACGGTGACGAGGCAAATGAGCTTCAAGCAGCACTTCAAAGTCTTCTAACACAGACCCGACCCCCTGACGAAATCGTCGTCGTTGAAGATGGAGAACTCACACCACGTCTCAATGAGACGATTAGACAAGTTCAACAGAATGCATCAATTCCGCTCCGGCGAGTTGCACACTCTGAGAACCGTGGTCATGGTGCTGCTCGACGAACAGCGGTCGAATCGGCCAACTACGAACTTGTCGCAATTCAGGACGCTGACGACATCTCTGTTCCAACCCGATTTGAACGGTCAACCGAGGTTTTGAATGAAACCGGAGCAGATCTTGTCGGCGGATTTATAGCTGAATTCATAAACGACCCAGACGATCCACATTCGATTCGGGAAGTCCCCTGTGAGCCCTCAGAAATTGCCGAAATGGCGAAAATTCGAAGTCCAGTAAACCATACGACTATTCTAGCCCGTCGAGAATCAATACTTGCCGTGGGAAGTTATCGGACTGTTGGACAGTTCGAAGACTACGAGTTATGGGGCCGAATGCTTGTAAACGGCTGTAAAATCGTCAATATACCAGAGGTATTGGCCAAGGTGCGTGTTGACTCGGAGATGTATAGGCGTCGTGGTGGACTAAATCACGTCAAAGAAGAGATTCGGCTTCAGCGCCATTTCTTAAACATAGGGTTCGTATCCCGACCACGAGCAGTTTATAACACAGTAGTTCGCTCGATTCCAAAACTCCTCCCCAACGTCATTCGTGAGTGGATGTATCGAACCCTATTCCGTGAAAATAGTGATACTAAATGAGGGAAAGATTGAGCAAAAGGGACGTATATTTATGGCTAAACGAGGTACGAAGGACTGATGAGTGAAACAACGATCTTCTTGATTCTCGACGCCTTTCGCCATGACTATCTGGATGACGATGTAACACCGACTCTTTCTCAGTTGGCAGACGATGGAGCATACGGTAAAAAGCTGAAATCTACCTCCGGATTCACCCAACGGTCGGGGATATTCACAGGCACGCATCCAGACGTGCATAAAAATTACACGATGTTTACATACGAACCGGGCCAGTCTCCGTACTCTATACTACGGCCACTTCGGTACGTTTCTCCAGCCATCAATTTCCACACCACTATTGATGCAGCAGTTAGACGCTTCGTCGCTCAGCCACTAGTTGACCGTTTTAGCAGTACGAATAATGCACCAGTCGCACGCATTCCGTACGAGGTTCTTCCATCGATGAGCGTCAGCGAGGGCGTTGACAAAGTGTACAATGAAGGCGCGCTAGGCGTTGAGTCGATCTTCGACGTGATGCGGGCAGAAGATGTTGAGTTTGAGTACCTAGTCTACCCCGATGTGAGTACGGATGCAGAACTTACCGAAACGCTGGTGTCAGAGGTAAAGAAACAGTCGCCAAAGGACGTTTATCTTGGGCAGTTTATTTCGTCTGATCGGGATGTCCACAAAGCAGGAGTGAATTCGACCGAACGTGTCGAGATCACAGAGAAAATAGATAAACAGATAGATGCTATTCGAACTGCCTGTGAGGAGCATCTAGAAAGTTATAACCTCTGCATCATCGGTGACCATGGGATGATGGATGTCGAGACCTATGTCGATATCTACGCTAAGGTGACGGACTACTCGGACCAGAAAGGACTCAGCATGGGACAGGACTTCCTGTTATTCTTGGATTCGACCCTTGCTCGGTTCTGGTTTTTCACGGATGAAGCGAAAGAACTTCTTAGCCAGTTTGTCGAGAATGAACTTTCGAATCTCGGTGAGATTATCGACGAGGATCGAGCAGCCCAGAAACGACTTCCTGACGATCGGCGTTACGGTGACCTAATTTGGGAGGCTAGTCCAGGCGTTCTCATCTATCCGGACTACTTCCACAGAGCCGAAAAGTACAATGCAATGCATGGGTATGATAATGAGGTGCCGGAAATGAAGGGCTTCGCAATCGCTTACGGGGCAGATGCTCCAGAATCCACTTCGTCAGATGTGAATCTCATTGATTTCTGTCCGACCCTCTGTGACCTGATCGATATCGCATATCCAGAAAAGAACGAGGGAGAGTCGATGATACCGGAATAGATGCTACGCAATAAACAACAAAAACAGTCAATCCTCGTTTTCGTACTCACGATTACAGCTCTATTGCTATCGACAAAGCGGCTGCACGCACTCACGTTCTCAATCGAGCCAAAGGTCGTCCTGTATCTCAGCCTTGGGGTTGTCGTTCTCACGTATCTTTTGATTGTGAAAAGGATCAGAGTCGATACACGGCTCGTACTAGTTTGGATGGTATATCTACTGGCGCTCGCAGTCCCGTTGTTGCAGCGCGGTGGAAATTCTGGAGACTGGAAAATGTACCTCGTTTATGTGGTCGTTTTTGCTGCGGTACTGTTCGTGCCAACAATCCTATCGAATCGGGCATATGTGCTGCAGTTCGTGGATGTGCTACTACTGTGCTCTACAGCACTGGCTTTGGTCGGGATCGGGATATATTTCAGAGTCGGCCCGGCGATAGATATCGGTATGGTGTTTCAACCGCACGAAACTTTCTTTCCAGATCGATTGCGTCCTAGACGTGCCCGTGGGATCTACGTGTCGTCCAGCGCGTATGGCGGTTGGCTGCTGTTGACCGTCTTTTTAGGGATAGCCCGGGCTATATCGTCAGCTGGAAATCAAAAATTTCGATATATACCTATGTCTATTATCATCCTATTAGGTATCTTTCTAACGAACTCTCGGGGAGTCGTTGGAGCACTCCTCATTGGCCTACTTGTATTTACAACAATTCTACTGCTTACGGGGACTCGAAACGTGCATCTCTGGACTTTCACGAAAGCCGTGACTATACTTCTGCCGGGTGGTTTCCTTCTCTCCTCAAGTGGTCTGTTACCAGGGTTTAATGTAATAGACCGGTTTATCGGAATACTGCATGGCGACCACCTCCACTCAGTATCTACTAGAGTGAGAATTTGGAGAGATGGAGTTGAAATATTTCTATCCAATCCCTTTTTTGGCGTCGGTCTCAATAGATTTGGCGAACACGTGAGTGTTGGGACGCGATTCGCTGCAAATCCACACAATATCCTAATACAGTGGATTGCCGAAACCGGGTTGGTCTCAACGCTTTTGATATGTGCCGCAATATTAATAGCAATTCGTCCAGCAGTTGCTACAGTTCTGACACAAACAGAATCCTTTGAATACTATTATTCCGTCGCAGTAATTGCGGCTACGGCTGCACTGTTTGCGGAAAATATGGTAGGGAGTTCATTACGGTATGCATCTCCACTGTTCCTGTTTTGGGTGCTATTAGCAACAACGAGAGCCTTACATACCTCTGACGGAGACACCCCTATATGAAAGTGGCAATTGCACGCCCTGTCCCCGCCCGCAATAACACCGCCTTTCAGACGCAGGCAGATGTGTACAGCTATCTAAGAGAGAAGTACCCGGATGTCGAAATCGATATTATTGCCGATGCGAGCAACGAGTTTGAGTGCGAAGGACCGAACGTAATCGAGGTCGCACAGACGAGATACGAACGCTTCAGACATCTATCGAAGAAGGCGCTGTGGAAGCTCCGTGACAGGGATTCAATCGTCTACCCCGACTTCTCGGCTCTCCAGAATGTTATTGAGGAACAGAAATATGATATTGTAGAAACGTCAGACCCGACGCTGTATCCCTATGCGCAGACAGCATGTACATCTGCACGTAAAGTTGACGCCTCGCTCGTCTGCGGATCGTCAGTCACGAAAGAGCTAGTGAGCCCAATCGAACGGGACCGAGCACATACCGTCATCGACTCCGCTAGTACGATTATCTGTCCAACACCACTCGCATACGATCGGTTCAAGAGGCTATCGTATCTTGATGAGGACGACGAGAGAGTCTTCATTAGTGGATATCCCATAGACCACCAGAAGTTCCAACCTGGGAAAAGTTCGGATGAAACCACGAGAGTCATCAGTGTCGGTCGCCTGGAACGGACAAAGGGATTTGAGTATATGGCCAAGGCGGTCAAGGCGACAATCAACGGTGGAACAAAGCTCTCTTGGGAAGTCGTCGGCGACGGAGATATGCACAGCTGGTTAGTGAACTTCGTGGAGAAACACGGTCTCGAAGATGCCGTTACCATCCACGGTGAGGTAAATCATGATCAAATCCCCAAGATGTTATCAGAGTCAGACATATTCCTACTACATTCGATTTCGACGAACTCTTGGGAGGAGTACTTCGGCGTCGCCTACGCGGAGGCAATGAGTGCAGGACTTCCAGTTATCGGGTCGAGATCTGGAGCAATACCTTGGGTTGTCCGTGATGGAACTGACGGTATTCTGCTGGACGAAGGTGACATTTCCGGAATCCGTTCATCGCTAGAAAAGCTTTGTCAGAGCCCAGAGATGAGAGAAAAACTGGGCTTGAACGGGCGTGACAGGGTACTGAGCGAGTTCTCTATTGAGGCGTATGCAGAGAAGCTCTATGATAACTGGAATGAAATTGCCTGAGTCAGCTGACAGGAGGGATGAGATAAAACCAGGCAAAAAAAGGCAGACACAGTGCGCATTCGTCCTATCACAATTTACAAATAGCTGTTCGGCGGTAGGTATCAAGTGTATCAATGCAAGTTGCCGTTCTCGATGCCTCTGGATTTACCCCACCATACGATCGCCATTACTGTACTGGGCTTGCAAACCACGTCGATACGGTAGAACTAATCACCTGGACCGGGTTTCCGTCTGTTGAAGGAGCTGCGAATTTTGAGGTCACGCGAATGTTTTATTCCTGGTACTCCTCTTCCAGGGTTCCCAATAACAAGTTTGTGAAAGGGCTAGAACATATAAAAGACGTGATTAGATTGGTGAAATACTTGCAGGAGGTGAAGCCTGATGTTCTCCACGTACAGTGGCCTACTCTGCCCTTAATCGACAAGTGGGCATTTATGCACCTCAAGAAACGATTCCCTATGATTCTCACAGTGCATGACACCAACCCGTTTCATGGCTCTCCCAGTAACAATATTTTGCTATATCAGTTTGACGATGTCATCACTCTGTTCGATGGTTGGATGGTCCATACAGAGTACTCAAAGAGGAAATTACAAACAGAGTACGGAATTGAATCAGGCGATATTACCGTTATCTCTCACGGTATTCTTGAGTATCCTGGAAATGCACAACGGGAGAAAACCGATACCTTCGAGCTTTTGTATTTCGGGAATATCAAACAGTACAAGGGTATCGATACCTTGATAAAGGCTCTAGGACATCTCAATGCGGAGCAACTTAATCGGCTGAATCTACGTATTGCCGGAAATCCTCAGGAACCAGTAGAACCGTACAATCGATTGGCATCGTCCGTTGGCGTCAGTGAAGCGATTACTTGGGAGCTTGAATACATCCCCGACGAAGAACTACCTGCACTGTTCCGGAACGCAGATGCCGTTGTACTCCCTTACCGAGACATCGACCAGAGTGGTGTCTTGATGACTGCAGTAGGATATCCAACCCCAATTATCGCATCCGATATCGGAGGATTCAGTGAATTGCTTTCTCATGATGAAAACGCGCTCCTCTTCCCTCCCAAAAGCCCGAAGAAACTCAAGGATTGCATCGTAGAATTGCTCGAAAACGAAGAGACACGGTACCGCTTAACTAAAGGAATCGACGAATTCGCTGATGGTATTCCTTCTTGGTCGGAAATCGGCAAAAAAGCTAGAGAAGTATACCAACAATTTGTATAGGTCCGTCTGCATAGGATCCCTAATGAAGTGTTTCTGCACTGACACTGATGAATCACAGCACTCAGAAACATATTGGTCGTGTCGCAAAATCGTTTAGAGGTCAGTAGTACTCTACTCCCGTGAGGAACCGGCCGCCTCTGGTGTGCAGCCTAAAGGTAATCACTACACGTTGACATCAACACACAGTCTGAGTTTTATCACCGACACCGATCAAAAACACAGTAAAACGAATAGATATATGCTATGTAGCTCAGCAGAGCATAAAAAGACAACTGAATTCAGTTATATCTATTGAGGATCATTGGGGGGATTGAACCGGTCTAAAGAACTAGGATTGATTGCCAATCCTGTTCTATAATTGTTCTACAATCTATCCGAACATCTGGCGCATCATGGGGTGCATCTCCATGAGTTGCTCCTCGGCGATCTCCTCGTAGAGCTTGTAGGTGATACTCACGGTGAGCAGGAGCCCGGTGCCGGTAACGCCACCAACGGTACCCAGCATGTTTGCCATGACGGCGAGTAGGCCGACCAGGGCCCCGCCGATGACCGTCACCTGTGGGATGTACCGACCCAGGACCTTCTCGAGGACGCCGGGACTCTGGCGGAACCCGGGGATCTGCATCCCGGAGTTCTGAATCTGTTGTGCCGTCGCCTCCGGGCCCATGTCCGTGGTTTCGACCCAGAAGACGGCGAAGATCGCGCCGCCGATGATCATGAACGTCAAGTCGACACCGACCCGGATCATGATCTGCCAGACGTCCTGGGTGATCTGCCCCCCGAAGACGAACCACGCCCATTCCTGGGGACTCTGGATCGGTGCGAGGTAGTAAAACAACCCGCTCACCGCCTGCCCGTTGTCGTTGTAAGCTCCTAGCCAGGCAGGCAACCCGCCAAGCTGGGAGTTGAGCAGTCGGCCCATGAACTGGATGTTCATCTGCAACGCCCGGACGAGGATCATCGGCAGGACGCTCGCGTAGATGAGCTTCACCGGGAAGCGACCCCGTGCACCCTTCACTCGAGCGTGGCTGAGTGGGATCTCGACGCGAACGGACTCGGCGTAGACGACGATCACGAAGATCGAGACCGTCGTGAGAATCGCAATGAGCCCGATGTAGTTCTGTCCACTCGTATGGAACAGGAGTTGACCCATCCCTCGAGCTGTCAGCGGTGACGGAATGTCGACGATCCCGAAGACAGCACCGATCCAGTAGGGGATGAAGCCCCAGTTCCCGGCGATCTGTGGGATGCTGATGAGCCCGCCGACGAGACTCTGACTGACGCCGGCGACGATGAACAGGCCGATCCCGCTACCGACGCCCCACTTGCTGATTACCTCGTCCATGTAGAGAATGAGGACACCGCCGACGAAGATCTGGGCGAACATGAGCCACTTTACCGCTCCAGTGGGCAGGCCCATCACGGATTCGGCCGGCAGGAAGTCCGCGGCGAACACCATCGGAAAACCCGTCAGCACGATCATCACGAGCACCAGCACCTTCTGGAGGCCCTGATAGAGGATCTGATCCCGCGGGTTGTTCTGGGTATCAAGCCCGAGCAGGTCGGCCCCACCGAGCAACTGCAGGACGATGCTCGCCGTGACGATCGGTCCGATCCCCAGCTGCATGATCGATCCCTGCTGGGACGCGAGGATCGACGAGAACCGACCGAACGCGTTCGAGCCACCGGTGCCGAGTCCATAGACGTTGATATTTCTCAGGAAGAAAAACAGGACCAGCACGCCGGCGGTCCAGCCCAGCTTGCGCTTGAAGGGGACGTGGCCCTCGGGGCGGGCGACCGACGGCATCCGCGTGAGTAGTGGTTCGGCGGTATCCTTCCAGCTCATTCTTATGCTGTGTCGGTGTCGGCGTCGTCTTTATCCTGTCGCTGTTCGCCGCGGTCGCTCAGCTCCGTGGTGCCGCCCGCGGCTTCGATCTTCTCGCGGGCCCCATCGGAGAAGGCGTCGGCGACGATGGTGAGTTCGTTTCGAACCTGCCCGCCACCGAGCACCTTCACGACGTCGACCTCGTGGCCGTCCTCGACAACGTCACGGGCGTCGATCTCGTAGCCGCCGTCGGTCTCCTCGGCGACCCCGTCGGCAGCCAGCAAGGCCGCATCCTCGTCGAGCGTCTTGACCTCGACTGTCGCGACGTCGTCCTGAGCTTTCTCCGGTCGCGTGAACCCGCTCTTGCCGATCGGCGGGTGGTTGTGCATCTCGTGTTTGTCACGGCCGGCGTCACCGCGACCGCCGCGGTGACCGGCACCGCGTCGGTTCTTGTGCGTGCCACCGCCGTGCGTGCGCGAACCGCGCTGGCGTTTGCTCTTGTCAGTCATTATCGCATCGCCTCCAGCAGTGCGTCGATCTCCGCAGTCGAGTGATCGCCGAGCTGGCCCCCCTCTTTGGCGGGGTGTTTGATGCCGTCGTGCCCTTTCCGGGGCGGATGCAGACGTAGCGTCGGCGAGAGACCGGCGTCCTGCAGCGTCGTCTCCTCGTCTACGAGCGCCTCGGCAAGCCCCGAGATATCGTCGTAGTTGGTGTTCCAGCCGACCCAATCGTCGTCTACGTCTTCGCCGCCCTCGGCGGGCTCGGCCCGGCTTTCGAGGAGCAATTCGACCGTCTCCACGGACGGTTCGCCGTGGGCGACCACGTCGTGGACCTTCGTGATCATGCCCCGGTAGGCGTCCGTCTCGGGGACGAGCGTCGCGTGGTTGACGCGGCCGAGGTTGAGCATCGTCAGGGTGTCGACGACGTCGCCGCTGACGTCGACCTCGCCGCGAAGTTGCACGAGTGCTTCCATCACTCGATCACCTCGCGCTCCTCGAATGCCCGCTCGGGTACCCGCGCCTCGGCCGTGCTCCGCAGGGCGTTGAACGTCGCCTTCGCGAAGTTGACGGTCGTGCGCGTGTTTCCGCTCGATCGCGTCCAGATGTCTTCGATCCCGGCGAGTTCGAGGACGTGCCGGACGGTCTCTCCGCCGGCGAGTCCGAGCCCGCGCGGTGCGGGCTGGAGTTCGACCTCGACGCTGCCGGCCTTGCCCGTGGTGCGGAGCGCGACCGTGTGGGGTCGCCCGCAGCCACACTCCCACGAGCCACACCCGCGGGAGACGTCGATCATGTTGAGCTTGGCGACCTCGATGGCCTTCTGGATCGCGCCGCCGACCTGATCGTCACGCCCCTCGGCGTAGCCGACCAGGCCGTCGCGGTTGCCCACGACGACGACACACCGGAACTTCACCCGGCGGCCAGAGTCGGTCATGCGCTGGACCATGTTGATGTCCAGTACTTCGTCTTCGAGCCCGGGGACGAGCTGGTCGACGATCTCCGGTTCCTTCAGTGGCAGCCCGGCGTTCAGCGCGTCGCCCATCGAGTCGATCTCGCCGTCGGCGACCTGCCGGCCGAGCCGCGTTCGTGGTTCCCATCCGTCGCTCATAGTTCGATGTCACCTTCGAGTAACTGCTCTCGCAACTCGGTGAAGTGTGCGGGCAGTTCTGTCGCGTCGAAATCCCCGCTGTAGAGGTCCTCGTCGAGGCCCTCGGCGTACTCGGCGATGTGTTCGCCGCTGGTCCGTTCCCAGTCGGCGAGCACGTCGTCGTTGTGGGGGATCTCCAGGCCCGCGTCGATCGCGCCCTCCTGGATCGCGAATACTTTACTTCCTGGCGTCGGCGTGTTGAGTCCGATATCCAGCACGGCCTCTTCGAAGCCGTCCTCGATCGCACGACGCCCGGCGAGCAGTCCGGTGAGGTACGCGGCGGGCAGGTTGCCCGTCGGTGCCTCCCAACCGTACTCGGCGAGGTCGTTCGACTCGGCGGCTGCAACTGTCTCGTCGCCGTTCGGCCCGGTCGTCACCAGCTGCGCCCTGGCCTGGCTGTTCGAGAGCCGCGCCACGAGGCGGGGCTTGCCGGATTTCAGCAGGCGCAACCGCTGATGGTAGTCCGTCCGGGATTCGCGGCGCCGACGCATCGGCACCTTGTATCGTGGTCCTGTCGCCATTCACTGATCACCGTATTGGTCGTCGATATACCGATTCAGGTCACCGACGTCGTCGAATTCGCCGCCGCTGGCCTGATCGTACAGTTCGCGATACTCCGAGGCCGACAACTCGTCACCGCGGAGTTCACGCAGGCGTTCGCGCTGTGCACGGATGCGCGAGGCCCAGTCGTCCTTCTCGTTCTGTCGGGCACCCGCCGAGCCCTTCCGGGACCCGTGTCCCTTCTGGTGGCCGTAGGCGCGTTTCTGCTGGCGCTCTCTGGCCTGGCTACGGGAGTTGCCCTGCGTTTCCTGCTCTCGGACGATACCCTGATCGATCAAATCGCGAACGTCCTCGCGCGTGATCGCGTCAGCAATTTCGCCCTGGGCGTCGGGATCGAACCAGACGCGGTTCTTCCCGATATCGAGCACGTCGGCCGCAAGTCGCTTCTGTGCGCTCAGATCAGTCATCGTTCACCTCGACTTCGACGTAGGTGGGGTTGAGGACACGAATGCCCTCGCTCTCGGCTCGTTCCTCGATGCGCTCGCGTTTGCGCGCACCGACTTTCGAGGCGATCCGCACTGCCTGACTGTCGCCATCCACACCCTCGAGGTCATCGAGATTGTGGACGCGAACTTCCTCGAAACCGGAGGGGTGGAGCCCGCGAATCGCGTTCGGGGTCCGAAATCCGGCCTCGACGGTGTCGCCCTTGCCCTTGATGCCGCGGCGCTGCTTCGAGAGACCGCCCCGCGGGCGTCGCCAGGACGTCGAAACGCGCTTTTTCTTGTGGTGGTCCTGCCGATTGAACTGCGGTTTGCCCTCGCGTCGACGCTGGACGAGCAAGCGTGCTTCCTCGTCGGAGAGTTCGGGCGTCTTCTCGGCGTGACCGCGTGCCTGCAGTTCCGTCTCGGCTGCTTCTTCGGCTTCGGCTTCCCCACCGACTTCCTCGACCTCGGCCGTCTCGGCTTCCGAGACATCGAGTTCGCCGACGTCAGCCTGAATCCGGGCGGCGAGTGCGTTACCGATGCCCTCGACCTCGGTCAGATCGGACTGCTCGGCGCGAGCGACGTCTTCGACCGTCTCGAAGCCGGCGTCGCGAAGGTTCTCGGCGGTGCCCTCGCCGACACCGCTGATGTCAGTCAGGTCGTCGTAGGACGCGGCGTCGTCCTCCTCTGGCTCCGCATCGGCCTCGTCGGCCGCGTCGTCGGACGCGTCAGCATCCGAATCAGCGCCCGACTCCTCGCTCTCTTCGACGTCGGCGTCTTCGACGTCTTCGTCGACCTCGACGTCGCCGACGTCAGCCTTGATACGGGCGGCGAGCGCGTTACCGATGCCCGTCACCTCAGTCAGGGCGTCCTCGTCGGCTTCGCGCAGGTCGTCGATCGTCTCGAAGCCACTCTCCCGCAGGGCTCCGGCCGTCTCCTCGCCGATACCGCTGACGTCAGTCAGTTCCGTTGGTTCCTCGTCGGCCATCAGGCCTCACCTCGATTCGGCTTTTCCGTGATGTAGACGCCGTCCTGGAACACCCGGACGTCCTTGCCCGGGACACGGGTGAGCTGCTCGATGTCGGCCGCCGTCTGGCCGACATCCTCGATACTGGGGCCACGCAACGTGAGCCGTTCCTCGTCGATCTCGACCTCGGTGTCCCCGTGGATCGGGGTCGTCCGCGGCGCTCGCTCGCCGAGGAAGTTCTCGATGACGATCTCGCTATCCTCGGCGCGCACCTGCATCGGGAAGTGAGAGTAGAAGACTTCCATCTCGTACTCCCAGCCCTCGGTGACGCCGTGGAACATGTTCCGTACGTGGCTCTCGAAGGTCCCGATCGTCGACATCGTCTTCGCATCGTCCTCGTCGGACTCGATGACGACGGCGTCGTCGGTCACCTCGACGGTGATGTCCGGATACCACAACCGGCGCGTGACGCTGCCTTCGGGCCCTTCGACGGTGAGCTCGAGATGGTCCATCTCGGCGCTCGCGTCCTCCGGTAGCTGTAGTTCTGTTCGTGGCATTGTCAGTAGACGTACGCGATCACCTGGCCACCGACACCCGCCTCGCGGGCCTCGTAGTGGCTCATGATGCCGTGGCTGGTCGTGACGACGAGCGTCCCGTAGTCACGGGCGGGGAGGAATCGCTTCTCCCACTGCTCGAACTCGTCGGCTCCCACTGAATAGCGGGGCTTGACCGAGCCACATTCGTTGATCGCACCGCTCAATTCGACCTCGAACCGTCCGGCCTTGCCGTCTTCAACGCGCTCGAAGCCGTCGATGTAGCCGCGATCGTACAGTACTTCGAGGACGCTGCCGGTCTCGTTCGAGGCGGGCTCGACTGTGTGTGTCAGCTGTCCGACGCTCTCGGCGTTATCGAGCCCCGAGAGCGCGGCGCTGAGTGGATCGTTACCCGTCATGTTATCGATACTTCCTGAATCCCATGTCGCGGGAGATCTCCCGGAAACACTGCCGGCAGAGCCAGATGTCGTACTTGCCGACCAGGCCCTGCTCGCGACCGCACCGCTGGCAGGTTTCGAGCGCGCCGGTCCGCTTTGCGGCTTGCTCGCCGGTTGCCTCCCGACCTGCGTCGTTGTCTGTCTCGCTCTCGCTCATTGGCTCACCTCCACGTCGAATGTCGACTCGACGAACGCGATGGCGTCCTGCGGGTCGAGCCGATGGTTCGAGGGGATCGGCCGGGACGCCTTATCGCGCTTTGCCACGCGATAGCCTGGCCGCGTCAGGTTCACCGTCACGTCCAGCCCGTAGATCCCGATCGTGGGGTCGTACTCCTGGCTGGGGAAGTCGGTGTGTTCCTCGACGCCGAAGCTGAAGTTGCCGGTCTCGTCGAACTGCGCGGCGTCGAGGTCGGTGAACGCCAGGGCCGTCTCGATGAACTCCTCGGCGGCTTCGTCGCGAAGCGTGACCTTCGTCCCGACCGGGTCGCCCTGGCGGATGTCGAACTCGCCGACCGTCGCCTTCGCGGTCGTCCGCACCGGCTGTTGGCCGACGATCTCCTCGAGGATCTCCTCGGCGTCAGCGAGTTCCTGGCCACCCTGGCCGATTCCCATGTGGACGACGACCTTCTCGACGGACGGCTCGCGCATGTCGTGGAAGTCAGCGTCACGACTCTCGGAGCTCATTCGTCGTCACCTCCGTCAGCCTCGTCGTCGTCTCCGTCGGCTTCCTCGGCCTCGGCGTCTGCATCAGCCTCGTCGGCTTCCGCGTCTTCGTCGTCTGCGTCAGCGTCGGCCGCGTCGTCGGCGTCGGCCTCAGCCTCGTCGTCCGCTTCCACGCCCTCATCGTCCTCCACGAAGTTCTCGTCGATGACGACGACGTACTCCTGGATCGTCTCGATGATCGAGCCGTCCTCGCGTTCGATGCGGACGTTGTTCTCGGCGCTGCCGGGCGTGACCTGGATCTCCTCGATCGTCCCGATCTCGCCGGCGTGCTGACCGTCGACGGCCGTCACGAGTGCGCCCGCCTCGTACTCGAAGTGGGCGACGATCTCCTCGCTGTCGTTCTCGACGACGACCGAGTCGTTGCCCTCGTAGGGCGCGTCCTCGGAGACCAGCAGCGTCTCGCCGTCGTGCAGCGTGAGCTGCAGGTCGCCGCCAGGGACGAACTGTTTGCCGACGATCTTCCCCAGCTTTGACTGGGCCGAATCCTCGTCGATCGGCGTCAGCGCGAGTCGACCGCCCTCTCCGGGGAACACGCGGTAGAACTCCTCGCGCTCCGTGAAGGCGAGGATGTCGAACATCCCCACCGGGCGGGTCTCGTCGCTTTCGGGGTCGCCGTTGATCAGCACCTGGTCCTGATCGAGCGCGAAGCGGGCCTCCTTGCGGCTGTCGACGTACCCCAGCACGTCCCGAAGGACGATCAGCAGGGGCACGCCCGCCTCGCCGTGGGGGCCGGCGTCGGCCTTCACGGTGAAGGTCTCGGTCTTGCGCTCGATCGGCCAGCTGTTCGGTACCGAGAGTCGTTTCTGGTGGTTACTCATGCGCTATCCTCCGATTCGAGTCGTTGCTCGCGCACGTCATCAGAGAGGTCGAGGTCGATCACGCGGACGTTGCTCGCCTCGAGTCGCCGGGGCACTTCCTCGCCGTCGGCAGTCTCGAGCGTGACGTCCTCGACGCTGATCGTCGCGTCCCGCAGATCCACGTCGAGCACTTCGCCTTCCTCGCCGGCGAAGTCCCCACGCATAACCTCGACCGTATCGCCCGCGTTGACGCGGACGCGGCGCTGTCCGTACTCCTCGCGGAGGTCCTCGGTCAGCGTCGCGTGCACCTGGTCGTGTCGCTCGTGCAACGGGGCGCGTTCGGTCTGATTGCGCTGTTTGGTTGGTTGTTCACTCATGTCTAGACGATCATCGTTGCGGCCGAGGCGATGGAGCCGAAGCGTTCGGCCACCTCGCGGGCGATCGGCCCGCGGAGTTCGGTGCCCCGGGGATCCTCGTTCTCGTCGACGATGACGGCCGCGTTGTCCTCGAACTTCACGCGCGTGCCGTCGGGTCGCCGGATCGGCTTGCGCTGGCGGACGACGACCGCCTCCAGCACCTGCCGTCGCATCTCCGGGGTGCCCTTGGTCACCGAAACGGTGATCTTGTCGCCCAGGCCCGCCTTCGGATGGCGGTTCTTCGTCCCGGAGTACCCGGCGACGCTGATCACCTTGAGTTCACGTGCGCCGGAGTTGTCGGCACACGTGACCAGCGAGCCCTTCTCGAGGCCCTGGGTGACGTCTGCGTTGAGGGCTTCCATCAGTCCGCACCTCCGTGTTTCGCGACCACTGCGTGGGATTTCGTCTTCGACAGTGGTCGGGTCTCTGCGATCGTGACCGTGTCGCCTTCCTCGACGTCCATGCACGGGGGTGCATGGGCCGGAATCCGGCTCCGCCGTTTCATGAGGCGGTCGTATTTCGGGACGGTTACGTCGTACTCTCGCTCGACGACGACGGTCTTCTGCATGTCGGTGGACGCGACTGTGCCTTCGAGCGTCTGCCCACGCACCGAAAGGGTGCCGTGGAACGGGCAGTTCTCGTCATCACAGGTCACGTCCGGTTGCTGTACGTTCAGTCCTAGCGCCATGTTGATTCACCTCTGCGTTCGGTCCGTCTGGCCGGCGGGGCCACGAGTCGCTCACCATCGACAGTGACGACCAGCTCGCCATTCGTGGCGGCCGGATCGTCACTCGACAGCGTGAACTCGACGGTCGCCGTCGCCTTCGGGACCTGCCACGTCCGACCCCCTCGCTCGATCGACAGCGTCTTGGCCGTCTCGTTGACGACCGTCCCGTCGATTCCGACGAGGTCCGCGTTGGTCGCGGCGCTCACGCGGGCAGGTAGCCCGATGAGTTCGTGCCGCGCGAGGGTGTCGGGGGTGAGTGGCATCGTTATTCGTTCGCCGCGTCCTCGGCTTCGATCGTCTTGATCCGCGCGATCGCCTTCCGGATCTCCTTGATCCGCCCGGGGTTCTCCGGGGCACCACCCGTCGCCTGGACGGCACGGGCGTTCAGCAGTTCCGTCTGGAGATCCTCGAGTTCGCTCTCGCGTTCGGCTTGAGTCATGTCGCGGATCTCTTCGGGATGGAGGATGGTCATTCGGCCTCACCCTCCTCGTCCGCGTCAGCGTCGGCCGTCGCGTCTCCGTCGTCCGCGGCGTCGTCGTCTTCCGCGCTGTCCATCTCGTCGAGAAGCTCCTCGGCCGCTTCCTCGGTCTCCTCGTCGAGTTCCTCGTCGACGGACTCCTCGAGTTCGTCGAGTTCGTCCTCGACACCCGCGTCGTCCGGGACGTCGACGTCGTCGAACTCCTCGGCCTCGGCGGCCTCCTCGACGACTTCCTCGTCGGGGGCGTCCTCGGCCGCGTCGTCCGCGGCGTCGGCGGCGTCCGCATCAGCTGCCTCGGCAGCGTCGCCCTCCTCGGGCTCGCCGGCGAGCAGCTCCTCGACGGAGCCCTCCTCGACATCCTCGATATAGTCCTCGACTTCGACGTCCTCGTAGATCTCGAAGTCGTCGGGCAGTTCGGCATTCGGCGGGATGATCTTGACGTCCACCCCGATCGTGCCGAGCTTCATGACGGCGACGCCCTGGCCGTGATCGACGATGTCCTCGGCGGGTTCGCCGTTGTGCTTGATGTAGCCACGGTTGAACTTCTCCACGCGGGAGCGTGCGCCCGTGACCTTGCCGGAGAGGACGATCTCGGCACCCTTCGCGCCGGACTCCATGATCCGGTCGATCGTGGTGTGTCCGGCCTTCCGGAAGTACCAGCCGCGTTCGAGGGCGTTGGCCAACCGGTCGGCGACGATCCGAGCGTTGAGGTCGGGTTCCTCGACTTCCTGAACGTCGACCTGGGGATCTTCGAGCCCGAATTCCTCTTCGAGCGTGGTGGTGATCTTCCGGATGTTCTTCCCACCCTTGCCGATCACCATGCCGGGCTTTTCGGCCTTGAGGACGATCTGGGTCCCCATCGGCGTCTTGGCGACGTCCATGCCGCCGTAGCCCGCGCGACCGAGTTCGTCCTCGAAGAACTCGTCGATCTGGGTGCGCTGGATGCCGTCCTGGATGAACTGCAGTTCGTCCGCCATCAGGCATCACCCTCCTGGAGTTCTTCGAGAATGAGTTCGACATCGACTTCCGGCGTGTTCCACGGGTTCGCTCGCCCCATCGCGCGGGGCTTGCGACCCTGCTGTTCGCCGACCTTGTGGGCGGCGACGTGGGCGATCTGCATGGACTCGCCGTCCATACCCGCGTATTCGGCGTTGCCGATCGCGTTCTCGAGCAGATCGATGAAGGCCTTGCTGGCCTTCTCCGGATAGCGGCCGGCGTCCCAACCCTCGATGTCGTTTCGATGGCCGACGCCCGAGTTGTGGGACTTGAAGGGGACCGATCGGTCGCCCTCGATGACGTCCTCGAGATAGGCGACCGCCTCCTCGGCGATCATGCCCTTGATCTCCCGGGCGATGGCCTTGCTGTGCTTGTGGCTCATCTGACGCTCCCGGAGCATGGCTTTCGCCGTCGTGTCCGGATCCGCGTCGACTGAGTAGCTGATTCCCATGGATTACTTGAGTGGCACGAACTTCGAGGAGCGGGTCGCCCCGATCCCGGCCTGTCCGTGCTCGACGCTCGTGCGCGTGAGCTGGAACTCGCCCAGGTAGTGGCCGAGCATCTCGGGCTCGACCTTCACGCGCTCGAAGCTCTGGCCGTTGTGGACCGCGAACGTGATCCCGACGAACTCGGGGAGGATCGGCATGTCCCGCAGGTGCGTCCTGATCGGGTCGTTGGCCGTCTCCTCCTCGCCGGCGTCACGGGCCTCTTCGAGCAACTGTCGTTTCTCGTAGGACAGGCCGCGTTTGATACTTCGCCGCATTCGTGCGGGCAGCAGTTCCGCGACTTCCTCGACGGACATGTCCTGCAACTCCTCGAGCGTGTGGCCACGGTAGGTAAACTCGCCCTCGTGACCGATCTGGTAATCGTGTGAGCTCATTCGTCACCACCTCGGCCAGTCCGGCGCGAGGAAATGTCGCCAACCTTCCGTCCCGGCGGCGCGTTCCGCGAGATGGACTTGGGCTGACCGGGGTGCTGGCGGCCGCCACCACCGAACGGGTGGTCGACCGCGTTCATCGCGACCCCACGAACCCGCGGGTACTTCGTCCCACGGGATTTCATCTTGTGGTACTTGTTGCCGGCCTTCACGAAGGGTTTCTCCGTCCGGCCGCCGCCGGCGACCACACCGACCGTCGCCCGGCAGTCCGGGTCGAGTCGGCGGACGTCGCCGCTTGGCAACTGGACGACCGTCACGTTGCGGTCGTGGGCCATCAACTGCGCCGAGACGCCTGACGCCCGGGCGAACTTCCCGCCGTCGCCGGGGTTGGCCTCGACGTTACAGACCTGGACGCCCTCGGGGATCTCGGCCAGCGGGAGCGTGTTCCCGGGCTCGATCGCCGCGGTGACGCCGACCTGAATCTCGTCGCCGACGCCGACGCCTTCCGGCGCGAGGACGAGTCGCTGATCGCCGTCCTCGAACTCGACGGCGGCGACGGGTGCGCTCCGGGCAGGGTCGTGTTCGATGTCCACGACCGTCCCCGAGATGACGTCGCCGTCGCGCGCTTCGGTGCTCCGGTGTGAGAGATCGGACTTGTAGCGGTGGGATGGTGCCCGGAACGTGGGCGTCCCGCGACCGCGTCGTTGTCCTTGAATCCGTCGTCCCATGCTCAGAACACCCCGATTCGGGAGGCGACCTCCTCGGCGTCGTCGTCAGCCGAGAGAGTTACCTCTGCCTTTTTGTTGCCGTTCATCGTGACCTGTGCGTTGACGTTGTCGACGGTGACGTCGAACTGCTGTTCGACGGCCTCGCGGATGTCGTCCTTCGTCGCATCCAGCGAGACGATGAACTGGAGCTTGTTCTGGAAGTCCATCTTGTCCATCGCCTTCTCGGTGACGTGAGGATGGTCGATGACGTCGATCGGATCGGTCATCGGTCAGCCACCTCCGCGATCGCACTCTCTGTCCAGAGGGTGAGTCGGCCGGCGTCGGTCCCCGGCGCGAGATCCTCGGCGTTGACTTCCCGGGCGGTGGTTACGTCCGCGCCCGCGAGGTTGCGAGCCGCCTTCGACGGCTCTTCGCTCGTGACAAAGAGGATCGACTTCGGCGTCCGGTACTTCCGTCCACGGGTCGTTCCCTGGCCGGCCCGGACGGTCCGGTCGTCCGCGCGCTCGATGTCGGCATCGACGCCGAGCGCTTCGAGCACATCGACGACCGCCTGGGTCTTGACCAGGTCTTCGAAATCGTCAGAGACGACCAGCGGCAGGTCGGTCTCGTCGTCGAAGGCGTGCCCGCGTGCGTCGACCAGTTCGGCGTCCGCCGTCGCGGCGATCGCCGACCGGGTCGCGAGTTTGCGCTCCTTGTCGTTGAGTGCCGGTGCGGGATCGGCCTCGGCCTTGGGCGGGTGTGCCCGTCGCCCGCCGACGGTCTGAGGGACACGTCGGCTGCGTCCGTCCTGTTGGGGGACGTGGGCCTGGCCGCGACCACTGCCCTGGGATTCGGCGGGCGTCCGCATGCCCGCGTACTCGTCTGCGCCGTGGTCCTGCTTTCGGTTGGCCTGGGCGGCAAGCACCGCGTTCTTGATGAGATCGGGCCGATAGGGCGTCTCGAAGACGTCCGGCAGCTCGATCTCGTCGGCGGCGTCACCGTCCAGATCGTGTAGTGTTGCCTGCATTCATCTCACCCTTGGTTGGATTCGGTGGAGACGTAGCGCACCTCGGGATCGAGGCGCGGCTGGTCGTTCGGCCGGACGGCCGGGCGCAGGCGAACCAGACGGCTGTCGGGCCCGGGAATCGAGCCCTTGATCAGCGCGTAATTCCCCTCGACTTCGCCGTAGTTGACGAAGCCACCGTCGGGGGTGACGTCGTCCTCGTCGCCGAAGTCGATGAGACGCTTGTTGAGTTCGGTGCGCTGGTGGTAGCCAGTCTGGCCCTGCTGGGGCACCGTCGAGCGAACCCGCGATGGGTTCCACGGGCCCAGGTTGCCGATCCGGCGTCGCCAGCCCTGGCGGGCGTGTTTGCCCTTTCGCTTCTGGACACCCCAGCGCTTGACGGGGCCCTGGGTACCCTTGCCCTTGGTGACGCCCGCCACGTCGGCGTACTCGCCGGCGCGGAAGACGTCGGTCATGGCGTACTCGCCGCCGTCGGCCACGAGCTCGAGGCCGTGCTCGAGGCGATCGGCAAGCGAACCGCCGCCGACGCGAGTCTCCATCACGTCGGGTTTGTTCTTCGGGACGCTCGGCAGATCGCCGGGAACGGTGTGCGTAATGAGGCGCACGTCCCCGAGTCGACCCGCATCGAGAGCGTCTCTGATCTGTGCCTCTGCGCCGTCGCGGTCCTGCTCCGCCGGCAGGTCGATGGCCCGGTCGAGATCCTCGTGGAACTCGTCGGTCCAGACCTCCGTGAGCGGTCGCAGGCCGTACGGCGTGTCTTCGTAGGCTCGCAGCGCCACTGCCCGCATCGGCGGGGTTTCGACGACAGTGACGGGCACGGTTTCCTCCATGCCCTCCCGCGGTGAGTTGGGCTCGTCGTTGATGACAACGACGTGGCTCATGCCGGCCTTGTAGCCGGCAAAGCCCTGTACGCCCGGCTGGCCCTCGTCGTCGGGCCAACTGTTGAACCGCGGCGTCTCACTGGTCGCCCGCGTGCGCGGACCGTAGCCCAGCGAGCCTTTGCGTGGTCTGCTTGGTTGTGGCATCGGATTCTCACTCCGTGAGTGTCAGGGGGCCGAGGGTGGCGAACATCGCTTCTTCTGTTCGCACGACCTCGCTTCCCTGGTTGGGAACCGTATTGAGCCAAAGGTCGAATCGGGGTCCGTCCGATCCTGATCCGGTGACCGTTTCGTCATTCCGTTCCGCCGCGTCGACGGCTGCCGCCAGTTCGTCCACGGTGGACGGGTCGACAGCACCCGGTTCGACACCGAGGATAGCCGGCAAGCCGCGCTCCGGCGCGCCAAAGGCGACGGTCATGTCGCCAGCCGACGCGATCGTCCCGACGAGTCGCCCGAGTCGCTCGGTCGTGAGCGACTGGCCGTGTCGGGACGCGGCGATCCGTACGCCGGCGTCGGGCCGCGAGAGCGCAGCGTCAAGGTTCGCACGGTCGACCTGATAGCCCGGTGGGGGCTGATCGACGATCTTCGCGCGAACCGGTCGTCTCGAAGAGATCCTGACGGTGACGCGTTCCCCCTCCTGTATCGTCCGGTCGCCCGGAACGGCGAGGGAGATCGGGTGTTGCATGCCGCAATTGACCCGGACGCGCCCATCAGATCCGACCTCGGTCACGATTCCCTGTCTTAACGACCCCGAATCGTCCGATCCGGAGCCGGTCTGGGTCGCAACGCGGAGCGGCGGCAGGACGCCGACACACTCCAGTTCGTCCCGCCTGTCCCAGGCCTCCTTTCGGAGGTATGGGGGCGTGGCGGCGTACCGCAGCACGGTTTCGACGAACCCGTCGCCCCATCTCCCCGCCCCGTCAGGGTCGGGGTAGACGGTGAGTCGATCAACCCGGAAGACGGTGGCCGCGCGGGCCACGTAGCCGATCTTCCGGGTCGCCTCACGTTTGTCCTCCGCCTCGCGGCAGAGCGACGACGGCACGAGTGCGTTGAGCGTCATGCCGTGACGCTTCCACGTCACGCCACTAGACTGTGCCGATTACTCGCGGGCGGCATCGTAAAAGGATGCCGCTTCCAACCGGTCGTGAGACGCTCTCGCAAGGGATCGCGCCCCACGCGAGTCGGTGACGCGACGGGGCGCTCCCGTCCACGTGATTCGGAAGCCTTATATTTCTCTCAGGCCCCAGTTTGGAATGCACCGTGCGACGGTGGTGTAGTGGTATCACAGGACCCTGCCACGGTCCTAACCCGAGTTCAAATCTCGGCCGTCGCACTTCTACCGAGCGCAAAACCGCGAGCGACCGCTTTGCGTGTCGCTCGCTTCAGCGCGAGGGTGAATGCGGTAATAGAGATTTGAACTACGCGAGTCGCAGCGCGAACGAAGTGAGCGACCGTCTCGCCATCGAGTTCAAATCTCGGCCGTCGCACCTTCTCAGCGTTCTAACTTTCAAGCGACGCGTTTCATCGCGTCGCGACTCCTGATGTTGTGTAGTGCGTGAAGCGAAATTTGAGCACGCCAGTCGCAGCGAGGAAACTCACTCGCCGGAGGCCGCCTCGGTGGTGACCTCCACGTGTATCTCTTGCCGCGTCTGAAGCCCACCGTAAGCCCTCCGGCCCGCATCATCTACGACAAGCACGTACGCACCAGCATCGAGCGTTGCCTCTATCTCGATGTCGGAGATCTCCTCCGCTGACGCCCGGTCGATGGCCTTCGCGGCAACGACGTCGTGATCGTCAGTGGACGTCTGCGACTGAAAGTCCGCTGCGCCAAAGGTAAGAACATTGACTATTCCGCTTTCGACCGAGACAGTGATGTGGACGGTGGACTCCTTCGGGACGGAAAATTCCCACGACCAGTATTGGCCTTCGAAGGTGATGGCGTGCGTCCCGGAGTGCGAAGGGAACGGATCGGTATTCGCCCCCGTCGCAGTCGGTGAGTTCATCGACGAGCCACCGGAACAGCCGGCAACAGACGGTACCGAGAGTACTCCAGCAGTCGCGAGAAATTTCCGTCTATTCATTGTACCAGACAATTCTGATTGTTGAAGGGTAATAAGCCTCGTGGAATGCTCGGCAGTTCGATTTCCACAGGGTAGAGAACCGCCAGCATAGTCGGGACATCTCGTCATAACAGTCTGCATCACGTGATGAGAAGCCGATCCCATATTTTCCGAAGGATCACCATGCCACCAGTGAGGACGGAAAGCGCACCGCCAAGAAGGACACCAACCATGCCGACCAACACCAGCGGGAAGCCCCACGAAGTACCGTCGAACGCGAGCAGATCGGCCATGTAGCGCCCACCCTGGTATCGTATCACATCCTCAGTCAGGTTCTCCATTCGGTCGGAGCCACTGCAAAGTTTCTGCCTGTTGCCTGTGAGTGCCTCCCGAAAGTGCTCCTGCTCGGCAGTCGAGAGGTTCTCGAAGGCCACTACTTCGAGAGGCGGATGCAACGGTTCGTCCGCGGCCATCTGATCCACCGTCATCCAATAGCCCGACGTACAGGCACTGGATTCCTGATACATGCCGACTCCGTAGGCGAGACCACCGCTGAGCAGGAGACCGAGACCGAGCAGCAGACCCAACCGCGAACGCGAATCCATACGTCGCCCGTCAATTGGACATCATATGTGTTTTCTGGTCAACACACCCCCGTTGAGCCAGTCGATTCTCCCGCCAGAAGACAAAATCCAGTTGGAGACGGCTGTTGCGAAGTGACCCCAATGTTCATTCCCGAGCCACCGGAATATCCCGTATGAAACGACGACTCGCCATCGGGATGCTCACCGGCGCGTTCCTCGGCATCTTCTGCATCTTCGGCGTCGGCCTCCGGATCGGCTTCGCGGGCAACGAACTGTTCCTGTTCTCGATGTGGTACAATCGCGTCGTGATGGGGCTCGTGATCGGGCTAGCGGGTGGGCTCCAGCTCGTCGATTCGAAATACAACGTCTACGTCAGGGGCTTGCTGTTGGGACTCATGGTGTCCGCGGCGGTCACCTTCACCAGCGAGTTCCGCGACCTCCCGAGTTTCGCCGCCGGCGTGGCCTACGGCGTGATCATCGACTGGGTCGCGACCAGATACAGTTGATGGGTCGAGGGAACGAAAGGGCGACGAAACGAAGGGTCACATCGTAATTTCGGAACCGCTGAGTTCGGCGATTGCCGACTCGTCCAGGAGAACCGTCTTCCGTTCACTCACTATACGCCTCGAGGAGTTCCCACTCCTCACGCATGAGTTCACGAACGCCGTGGGTGAGAACACCCTCGCCCAGCGAGGTCGCTCGATAGTACGAGTATAACCCCTGAGAATCCGGTTCCTTTCGCTTCCGGTTCTCGACGAGGCCAACATCGACGAGTTCGTCCAAGTGGTAGTGGAGCGTATTCGATTCGACATCGAGAGCCTCTCGTAGTTCCGTCGCGCTCTTCGAACCGCTCTCGACGAGATGGTTCAAGATCCGAAACCGGGTCTCGTTGCCGATCGCCCGCTGCATGTCGAGATACTGCTCGACGGAGAGGAGACTATGCTCCGGCAAGATGGGATCGCGGTCGTCACCATCCATTGCCCGGCTTGTTTCGGCCATACACGTTCTTCGAGTTAGGTCAATATAAGTGTTCACTGACTCAGTAATAATAGATATTCCGTTTATTTAAATACTAAGCCGACAGACAACCTGTATGCGAGACAGATTGATCACCGAACTTGGCGATCTTGCCCATTCCAGATTTCTCGTGTACCTCATGGGTCCTTACGAGGCGTTCGACATTGAAAGGGTGCTTCACAGCGACAAAGTCTCCGAAGATCTCAAGCCGGATACGATCCCGGAATCCATCGATTTCGGGGCGCTTGTTGGGTCTGAAACTGATCTCGATCAAGACGAAGCCGTGCTGGATTTACTCTTAGAAGTTCGCGACCACCTCCGAACCGATCCAGGAGTGAATGCGTTTCTCGCAATCGATGTTGACGTGCCGCTCGAGGAGATGGACGCCGCAACGCAGAGCATTGAATTCGCCCTGGCAAGCAACGTAGTCGTCTACATTGTTCCGGAGATTGGAGATAACCTTGGAGTAGGAATCGAGGTCGGGTCCGTTCTCGAAGCCATCTTTCAAGAGCGAGAGAACAACACTGCAACGCAGCACGAAGAGCGTGTCCTCTTCGTACATGAATCAGGTGTCCGTAGCGCGATGATCGCATCTGTACGAGAACGGTGGGACGCCCGAATTTACGCGTATGATGATCGCGCAGACTTAGTCAAGCAAGTACGCCTGTTCGCACGAGATATTGCCCGGCGGGAACAGTATGGAGACCTTCCTCACTTGGAAGAAAATAGCGAGTGAACACAAAACGGCGGCTACCAGCCCCGATTTCGGCCCTCGACTAATCGATACTTGGACTTGCCGGAGAATTCTTCGACTCCAAAGTTCGAACAAGCACTTCACCACTATAGCGCCACGTGCCGCGATGCAAGGACGTATCCCCGTGTCGCTCCTTTCATACCCATGACGATTGCTACAGGCGATTCAGTCAGCATTGAGTATACAGGACGACTCGAGGACGGGACCGTCTTCGACACCTCCCGAGAGTCAGTCGCCGAGGAGACCGAACTGGCCGACGAGCAGCCGGACCGTGAGTTCACGCCGCTGACGGTCGAAGTCGGCGCTGGGCAGGTCATCGACGGGCTCGAGGACGCACTCATCGGCATGGAGCCGGGCGATACGCCGACTGTCAGGATCCCGCCGGAGAAAGGCTACGGCGAGTGGTCCGAGGAGCGCGTCCGGACGTTCGATCCGGCCGAACTCAGCCAGCAACTCGGTGACGAGCAGCCCGAGGAGGGGATGTACCTCCAGACCCAGGACGGCAATCTCGCCGAGATCACGGACGTAACGGACGAGGCCATCCGCGTGGACTTCAATCCGCAACTCGCGGGCGAGACCCTGGAGTTCGACATCGAAGTCGTCTCCGTCGCGAACTGAAGCGGTCGATCCAATCAGTAAAGATACTGGTCAGCTTTCTTTGCGGTGATCGAGGGGTCGGCTGTCGGATCTTTCGAGGGTTCTGAGAAGAACAGATCGTCCGGATCGTGTTTTCCATGACGGTTCACGTACTCCCTCACGGCTTTCCGAAGTGCGTCTTGGAGGGACAGATCGTTCTCTGTTGCCACCCGTCGCAACCGTTCGTATTCGCCCTCTTCGAGTCGTGTCTGAACGACAGCCGAGGCTTCGTCGTTCGACATAGTTCGTGAAGGTATATTTACAGGACCAAGCATTTAGCTCTCTCGGATACGACCACTTACAGAAGTATTCTCTTCCCGAACTCTCGTGGAATCCGTTCCTCGAAAGCGGCTATACCTCGTCGAACACCGTCTCGCCCTCGACCTTGTGCGCCTCGACGGCATCGAGGTCGAGCGTCAGGCCAAGCCCGGGCTTCTCGGGGATCGCCATCGAGCCGTCCTCGATGAGGCCCTCTTCCTCGACCAGATCCTCCCACCAGCCGAGTTCGTAGGAGTGGTACTCGACGGCGAGCGCGTTGGGGATCGCCGCGCCGACCTGCGCCGAGGCCATGGTCGCGATCGGCGAGCCGACGTTGTGCATCGCGACGGGGATGTAGTAGGTGTCGGCCAGGTCGGCGATCTTCCGGGTCTCGCGCATCCCGCCCACTCGCGGCACGTCGGGCGCGATGATGTCGACGGCCTGCTCCTCGAGCAGGCGTCGCTGGCCGTGCTTGCGGTAGACGTTCTCGCCGACGGCGATCGGCGTCGTCGTCGACTGGGTGACGTTCTGCTGGACGTCGTGGTTCTCCGGCGGGACGGGGTCCTCGAGCCACCAGACGTCGTAGTCCTCGATCTCCTCGGCGAGGCGCTTGGCGCTGCCGCCGGTGTACGTCCAGTGGCAGTCGAAGGCGACCTCGGCGTCCGCGCCGACGCGTTCGGTCGTCGCGCGGACGATCTCGGCTTTGTGCTCGATCTCGGGCCCGCTGAGGTGGCGGTTCGCGGAGTCCTTCTCGTGACCCGACGGCACGTCGAGGTCGAACTTGATCGCGTCGTAGCCCAGATTCTCGACGACGCGTTCGGCCTCGTCGGCGCAGGCCTGCGGGTCGGCCTCGTCCTCGGTGTGGAGGTCACAGTAGACCCGCATCTCGTCGCGATACTTCCCGCCGAGGAGTTGGTAGGCAGGCACGTCCAGAATCTTCCCGGCAAGGTCGTGTAAGGCGATTTCTACGCCCGAAATGGCGTGGATCGTCACGCCGGCGATCGAACCCTCGCCGGACATTTTCTGGACCATGTGTTCGTACAGCCGATCGATGTCGAGCGGGTTCTCGCCGAGGATGAAGGGCTTCATTCGCTCGACGAGTTCGGGGACGGCCGCGCCCCAGTAGGCCTCGCCCGTCCCGACGACGCCCGCATCGGTGTAGACCCGCACGAGCGTCCAGGGGTAGTTGCCGTCGACCATCGTCGTCTGGACGTCGGTGATCTCGACATCTCGCGGGCCGCGATCAGCGGTGACGCCCATCGTCTCCGAAGAGAGGTCCCGCATCGTATACTCAGCGTTCGGGTCGCTAAGCTGGGTATAATCGATTGGCATGGCGGACGTTCGACAGTCGAGGGGTTAATGTTTTCCAACCCGCCACGACTCGACCGGCGACGGAGTCGGGACGAGGCCTGGAGAATCGGTCCCCATGGCCACGGTATACCTGATGTTGTCTTGGGAGACGGACACAAAATTCACAAGTGTCAACATCATATCTGTTAGCAGAGATGTCCCGAGAACCATCTACACGCAGGCGATTTCTCAAACTCGGGGGTATCGCACTCGCAACCGGGTTCGCAGGCTGTAGTACGTCGGTATCAGCGCCCGACGCGACGTCGACACAGTCGCCGACGCCTGCCGAAGTCGGACAGGGAGACGGGCAACCAGCCAGGGCAGGCAGTCCCTACACCCAGGTATACCGGGATACGATTTCCTCAGTCACGATGGTGCAGACGAGTACCGGCCAGGGAACTGGCTTCCAGTACGAGGACAGTCACGTCCTCACGAACGCCCACGTCGTCGGAAGCGCCACCGAGGCACAAATTCGGTTCCACGACGGGACGTGGGCGCGGGGGGCAATACAAGGGACAGATCCACACAGCGACCTCGCCGTGATCGAGGTCGACACCGTTCCCGATTCGTCTCGACCGCTCCCGTTCAGCGACGAACCGCCGACGATCGGCCAGGAGGTCGTCGTCATCGGCAACCCGTACAACCTCGACGGGTCGGTCACGTCGGGGATCGTCAGCGGCACCGACCGGCTGATCCCGTCGCCGGCGGGCTATCAGATCCCGGACGCGATCCAGACCGACGCGGCGGTCAATCCGGGCAACAGCGGCGGCCCGCTGATGGGTCTTGATGGATCAGTCATGGGTGTCGTCAGTTCGAAACAGGGGGACAGCATCGCCTTCGGGATCTCGGCGGCGTTGACCCAGCGCGTCGTTCCCGAACTTATCGACACCGGGAGCTACGAACATGCCTACATGGGCGTCTCGCTGGACGTGGTCACGCCGCGGCTCGCAGAGGCGAACGACCTGGCGGAGCCACAGGGCCTGCTGGTCGTCCAGACCGTTCGTGGTGGCCCGGCTGACACCGTCCTCCAGCCCAGTAGCATCGAGTACGTCGGTGGACGCCAGGTCCCCGTGGGTGGCGACGTTATCCGCGCCATCGACGGGACGCCGATGGAGACCTTCGAGGACCTGGCGAGCTATCTGGCGCTGGAAACCCGGCCCGGCGATACCATCGAGGTCGCGATCCTGCGGGACGGTGACGAGCGAACCGTCGAGGTGACGCTCGATGCCCGCCCGGACCGCTCGACGTCACCGCTCCGTTGAGAAATCGACTGCCACGGGCGGTTCGCTCACCGCGAGATTTCCTCGACGTCACCGTCGAGGATCGATTCGACCATCTCGGGCCGGATCGTCGCGGCGTCGCCGCCGATCGTCCGCTTGAGCGCCGCGGTCGCCGCCGCCTGTTCGAGCGCGACCGGGATCGGCTCGCCGGTCAGCCAGGCAGCGAGGAACCCACCGACGAAGGCGTCGCCGGTCCCGATCGCGTCGACCGTCTCGGTCTCGAACACCGGCTGGTGCGCGCTCCGTTCGCCGTCGAAGGCGAGTGCACCCGCCTCGCCCGTCGTCACGACGACGAGGTCGAGATCGAAGTCGGCGTGGAGGTCGGCGGCGACAGTCTCGGCGTCGCCGTCGTATTCGAGGACCGTCTCGGCGTCGCGATGGGCGACGAACAGC